>JAEEGL016874520.1_pt1 | contig 33118 bp, 29 predicted proteins | sample 9134231 | NCBI WGS metagenome assembly JAEEGL01 (sample SAMN16246548, study PRJNA631951) | gut metagenome | biome: gut microbiome; feature: rumen; material: fiber-attached | host: Bos | place: Iran: Karaj | collected 2018-10 | reverse complement strand
GTAACAAATAGATGGGATAAAGTATGTAGTGCACTACATAATAAATACCCAGAACCAGAGTTTAAGAAATTACCAAAAGATTTTTTTGTAGAATAGTTTATAGTTTATTTAAAGGAGTGATGTTTATGGGAAATACTTTATGGAGTAGGTTAAATAACCGAAACCAAAAAAGAAAAAGTAATTATGAGATTTCAAAGAAAACAAACATTCCAGAGGAAAAAGTTAAAGAGATTATGAATGGTGATAGAGTACTACCTACTGAAAGAGTAGACGACTTTATTAGTGCTATTAAAGAAGATAATAAAGTAGAAAAAGAAATTAGCGTAGCTACAGCTAAGAAATGGATAGAAGAGACTGACCTTAGAGCTGCTAGAATTGCTTATAATTATACAACTCAAGGTGAACTAGCTGAAGAACTTGGGGTACACTCATCTGTTATATGTAGATTGGAAAACAAGATACTAACTCACGTTTCTGATGGTTTACTAATAAAGTATTATGACTTCTTACACAACGAACTTAATAAGAGAGTAAAAAGAAAAAAGAAAGTTAAAGCTAAAAAAATTAAGCCAACTGAAATGGAATTAAGTATGCTAAACAGTCTTGATGATGATGAAGTTAATAAGTGGTATAACGAATATGACTTAAAAGAGTATGCTAGAAGTAATAATATCTCTTATAAAGACTTAGCTATTATGTTAGGTTATTCCAAGAACTCTACATCTTTAGTTTCTGGTTTAATTAACCACACATTAAAGCTAGAGTCATCAGGTTCTTTAATTATTAAAAAGGCTTATGCTTTAGTCAATGGTTTAGCAAAAGCCAAAGAAACGCCAATAGAGCCACAAATTGAAGAAACCGAAGAATCAGTCGTTGAGGAAGAAAACGAGTCTCAGGAGCCAAATGAAGTACCTTCTTGTGAGGATAAAGTAGAAACTAACCCAGTAGAAGAGTATTTTAAAGTAAAAGATGATCCATACGAGTATAATTTTAAAGATAATACTAGTACTATTACAACAGCAACATTAACCGATAATGACTTTGCATTTAATAAAACTGTATATGAACCAGAAAAGATAACAATCTATAGTTATATATGGGATAATCTTAATAAAGAACTTAAAGAGAAAGAAGAAAAGATTTTAGAACTTGAAAAACAAGTATCAAGATATGAAAAATTAATTGATATGATTAAATAACACAGGTAACAAACCTGTGTTTTTTCATATAATAATATATGGAGGTATGTATGGAAGGTTTTAGTATAGGTAGTTTAATTAATAAGAATTACGATAGAGTATTAGACATAATATCAAAACCATTTAAAGCAGATAAAGAAGTTAAGAAACAAAGAAATAAAGTATATAGTTTAACATTTGATAGTATTCTAGGTGATGATACTGTTAAAAATAAGATGTTGGAAGCATTTGATTTCCTGTGGGATGTAATGCCGAAAGAGATATTTGATGTATATACGATAGAAAAACTAAATCAGAGAATAGCACAATTTTCTAAATATGTAGTAAGTGTTGAAAGTAGTTATGAAGACCACGGGTTTACATTACTAGTATCATACTATATTATGGCTTGTGATAAGTTTTTAGCACTAAATAAGAAATAAAGCATATAATAAAAATTGAGGGAGGTAAAGTATGAATTGCAATATGGGAGAAGACACATTAAGGGGAGGTGACATAACGCTCAATAGAGCATTTGAGCTATATGATAAATATAAAATATGTACACTAATAAAAATACTTAATGAAGAAAGTGAGGTTAGTTTCTATGAAGAAGATGACGAAGAAGGAACTACAAATACTAAAGAAAGAGATTCTAAAATACTTGTGTGAAGATTTTAAAGGTAATCAGGCTATATTTAATAGAAAAGAAGGATGGCAAGTCTTTAATGATACAGACCTTTATATGGTTATGGATAAAGTGGTTTCAGGACTATATAGTGGTATGGACTTAATTAATAAAAGTGAGAGTGCCTAATGACTGACTTAAGTAGACAAATAGATAAGTTTGTAAAACAAAACATAGACCACAGAGTTAATAACTATAGTGGTTTATTCTTAAGTCCAGTTTATTTAAAAGATATAGTGCCATACCTAAAAAATGCTAGTGGTGATACCAGTAGGTATTTCCCTATAGTCACAAAGTTTTTTGTACCAGGTGAACCTGGTGTTAGTGAGTTATATGAAGATTTAGATATTATAAAACTAACAACTGAAAAAGACCTAATAATTAATAATAAAGATTTATTTATATTCTTTACAGCTGGGTTATCTGTTGGGAGATCTAAATCACTAAGATTACATCTAATAGAGAACTTTCTTGCTAACTGGGAACCTTATTCTGATTTAATAAATTATGATATAGATAATATAACGATAACATCACTTTCCGGTATAGAAATATGTCGTGGTGAGTTTGATAAAGATAATATTAATTATGATGATTGGTACTCTGATATTCAATTCTTATTACTTAGTGAAAAGAGTAATGAATATAAGAAGGGTGTTTATAATGAAATAATAGAAAGTCATATAAATCAAAGACTACATAGAGGACTAGTAACAATAATTTTTTATAGTGGACTAGAGCAAAGATTTGATGAGACTAACTTCATTTATAGGATAGACGCTAATAAAATAAAAAGAGTAGTTAATTTAACAGAGAAAGAAAAAGAAGAAGCCGAAAAGGCAAAACAAGCATATAATAATAATCAGGATAATAATAATGAGAAAGATAAACAAGAAGAGCCCAGTGAAAGTGACAGTAATGTAAGAGATACAGTAAATGCAGATAGGGCTGGAGTTATTGACTTTAATGATCCTATGATGGATGGTGATGGTGTATGATAGGAAATGAATTAGTATCAATTAGTATAAAAGATATAATACTATCTATCTCTAATGCTCAAGATAAAGAGATAAAGGAAAAGGTACTTGAAATACTAAACGATTGTAAACACTTAGATAAACCGGAAAAAGATTTAATCTTTATGTATGAAGGTTTATGTAATGATGTTGGTGGAGTTCCTACTATACAAACACTTGTAGCAAAAGAACCAACCCTAGGTGAAGCAAGAGTAATTATTAATACATCTTTAGTTGAATATACAAAGATATTTGTTAAGAATAAACAAACAGTTAAAATGAATAATATAATTACTGAAAGTACTAGTAATTATATATCTGGAAAGATATCATTTGATACACTAGAAACTGATTTACAAAAGGCTTTGGGAATTGGTGCTCCAGATAGGATGGAAGAAAACGTCATAAGTAACTTAGATGATGAGTTCTGTGAAAGTTTAACTAAGAAGGAGCAAATAGAAAGTGGAGTTAAGTTTGGTATTCCTTGTATTGATGAAAAGTATAGAGGTTTACTACCCGGAGAATTACTTACTATAGCTGGTTATACCGGTTCTATGAAAACAACATTATCAGCTAACTTAGCTTATAATGCAGCTACAATGGGTAAGAATGTTCTTTATATATCATTAGAGGTATCAGCTAAGGACCTAACCTATGCTTTACTATCAAGACACACAATGAGTAATACAAAAGAACCAATTACTAGAACGGAAATGCCAGAGTATGCTGTAATGAATAAAGATAAGTTTAAAGAGTTATTTAAAGATTATAATAGCCTACCTGGTAAGATAAGAATAATTGATGAAAGTGATATTAAAACATATTCAACAACAGCTTTTAATGATGTTATAGAAAAAGTTAATGAGGAGTTAATAGAGAAAACTGGTAAGAAGGTTGACATAATTGTAGTAGACCACATTCAACTTCTAAAGTTTAATGATTCTAAATCAGCTTTAGATAACCCATATATGTTAATAAACTACTATACATCATATTTTAGAGAGAAAGCTGCTAGAGATGGTTATGCTGTTATACTAGTATCACAAACATCAAGACAAGGATATGAATACGCTTGTAAACATAGAGGAAGATACTTAGAGACAGGTCTAGCTGAAGCTAATGAGCTAGAAAGAGCTAGTACTGGTATAATAACAGTTTTTGCAACAGATAGTGGAAAGAAATCAAGTGAGATAACTGTACAACTATTAAAAAATAGATTTGGTGAGAAAATGCCGGATCCAGACCAAGCACCTTTAATGGCTGATTACTTTATGATAGGAACTGGAATATCTTTAGAAGCTGAAGATGTTAAGCCAGTATTTAATAATGCTAGTATGTTTATACAAGAGCAACAAAAACCAACTGAACTTAGTATTGATGATTTATTAAATGGTTTAGGGTAGAGTACATCTACCCTAAACTTTCATATAATAATATATGGAGGGGAATATGAATAACGATTGGGCTTTTAAAAGAAAAGTTATTAACTATTATGGTAAGAAGTATAGACTACTATGGGACTTATTAAAAAAGAGTCATAATACACCAAGGAATAGTGGTTTATTATTCTGTCCATTTCACGATAACTATGAAACACCAGCAGCTAAATATTATGAAGATCCAGACGCAGAACGTATTTGGTGTTTTGCAGAGAATAGGTTTTATGATTTAAGTGATTATTACTATAAGCTTCTAGGTCTAAATCTGGATAAACTATTTGACCAGATATGGTGTAGTATTAGTGATAATGATAAAGAAGAGTTTAGTAGTATCTTTGGTGAGTATACTTATAATGTAGAACCAGATGATATAGATAAATATAATAAGTTTAAAAACAAAGAAATAAACTATAAAGAGCTCTTAAAAGAGCTAATAGATGAAAAATAAAAATAATGTAAACAGACTTGACTTGACCTACCAATATGATATACTTTAATGGGAATAGGATGACCTGTTGGGCGTAATTTATATATTAAATAATTTCTCCTTCAGGAGCCTGTAAAAATGCTGTAAACAGACTTGACAAAGTCTGTGAAACAGCATAAAGTAAATAGTGTTTATTCGGTAAAAAGTGTTTTTTCAGGTAAATAGGGTTTATTCAATAAGATATACCTATATGGAAAGGTTCTAGGGAAACCAAGTTCTGTTAGGAAAGGAAAATTGATATGAAATCATTTTATTGTGGAGATACACAAATATTGACAACAAGGGGCTTTGTTACCCTATCTAATTTAAAAGATGAAAAAATTATATATCTAGCTAACGGTGAATTAAATATAGCCGATAGCTATAAAGTTATTAAAGAAGCTAAAGAGCTTGAGCTATATTCCTTAGGGGAAAGTTATGTTTATTGTAATAAGGAAGTTAAAGATAAACTTCATATAAATTATAAAATAGACCTACCTAAAAAGATAACTATGCCTAAAGTTAATTTTACTATTGATAGTAGTGATGGTTATCTTGATTTAGATATAGCACTTGTATATAGCTTTTTATTTTTAAATTATTTTAATATTGATTATGGTACTAATACTCTTACTTATATTCCATATAAGAACCCCAAGAGTTTTAATCTAGCTGTATACCATACTATGAGTAAGTTAAATAGTTATTTATTAGATAATAAAAAGTATGGTAGCTTTCCTTGGTTAGCTGTTGATAAGATAACTAAGTTTAGAAGTGATTACTTCTCTAATAGTGTGGATAACTTCTATAGTACCTTACTTACTAACTTTCAGGTTTACCAGAGTTTTTTAGTTAATCTTAACTTTGTTGATTTACTTTATACCGGTAATGGTAAGGATAAAGATAAATGCTTCTTAAAGTGTGTTAATTATTCTTTAGATAAGTTAATTCTATTTCTACTTTCTTTATCTGGCTTTACTTGTGCTTCACTATTAAGAAAAGAAAGTAAGAATGGTATTACTAAAACTTATAATTTAATTGTTTCTTATAAATTAAAAGAGAAAGTAAAACCTAAACTTATTAAGGGTGAATCTAAGTCTTGTGAAGCTTATAGTGTTAGTTTACCTAAAGATGGTTTACTTATTACATCAACTCTTTATAAGGGTTTTACTTCGGTAGCTTTATTACCAAGTTATAGTATGGAGGTATAATTAGATGGATCAAGAAGTATATGATAAAATAATGGAAGAAATTACTGAGTTTTGTAAATGTTGTGGAAGTAGTAATTGCTGTCCTGAAGATGAATGTGTTTTATATAAAATAGAAAAGATTTGTGAAGAAGCTGTTAAGCCAAGAGGAACTTACCAATGTTTCCACTGTCTAGCTAGAAACTCTGTGGTTTGGAATAGTGATTATGACTTTGAAGACTTTGGTATTGCTGGTGATGGTATTGTTCATTGTTGTACCTGCTCTAACTGTGGGGCTGAGATACAATATTATATTCCGATTAATGATGAAGAAGATAGTTAATTATTAAATAGAGAGAAATATTTTATCTTCTCTCTATTTTTGCATATAATAATATATGGAGGTATGTATATGGCTTTTGGTGATAAAGAAACGTATGAGAGGTTTATACCTCAACACGAGATAAGTAATGACTACCCAGGTAAGTTTAACTTTGTATTATTAAGAACTTTAGATGAGATTAAAGAAGCTTTAAAAGGTATTAAATCTGATATAGCAATAGATACTGAAACTACTGGACTTGATTTGGATACTTCCTTTATGGTTGGTTATTCCTTTTGTTATGATGGAGTTAATGCTTATTATGTTCCAGTTAATCACGCAATCTATTATGAAGATACTTATACTGAGATAAGTGAAGAAGAGTTTACTAGTAAAGTAGCTGAACTTACTGAAGCTATGGATAATTGTGATGTTAATGCTGGTTTAGAACTTAATAACTATATCTATGATGATAAGAGTAATAAATACCTACATAAAGTTGAAGTAGCTCACCAGGAAAGTCTTGGTGAAGAAGCTGTTGATTTAATCTATAATGCTATTAAAGATAAAATAGTTTATATGTTTAATGCTAGGTATGATATTAGGGTATTTGAGAAGTATGGCTTTATTGAGAATAATATATCAATGCAAGAAAGAGATGAGAAGCATATTTATAAGTATGATATGTCTCCAGCTCATTGTAAGATTATTGACGTTCAGTCTTTAGTATTTGATACTGATACTAATGTAGCTTATCCATCCTTAAAGAAATCAGAAGAATACTTTTTAGGATGGCGTGGAGCTTCTTTTGCTGATACTGTTGGTGATACTGAAACTAATGACTTCTATCATTTAAAACCAGAAGAGGGTTATCAGTATGCTGCTACTGACGCACTAGGAACTTATTTACTTGCTTATAACTTTTATATTCGTGAAGTATTAAAAGAATCTATGTCTCATAATAAGTATTCCAGAGCTGGTATGCTTTGCTCAGCTCAACTTGATTATCAATTCTTATACCCATTAAAGATTATGGAAGATGAGTATACTACTATTGATGTTAATAAGTTATATGGTTACTCAGCTTATTATGGGGAAGAGATTACTAAGTTAGAGACAAAGCTTTATTCTATTGTTGGACAGGAGTTTAGACCTGATCCAAATGCAAAGAAAAAGACTAACCCATTTGGTAGTCCAAAACAAAAGTCCGAAATGTTAAAGAAGTTAGGTATAACTACTTATGAGTATGATGGAACTCCAGCTCTTAACTTACGAGGAGAACTTAAAGCTGATAAGGAACATATTAATATAACTATTGATAAGTTAAAGTTAGAGCCAAAGGATCCAAGGCGTGAGTTTATGGAAGGACTATTAAAGTATGCTAACCTTACTAAACAAAAAGGAACTTATGTTGACGCTTTTATTAGAATGGCTGGTGAGAGTAGTTATCCAGGAAAACTAAGATTTGGTTATAAAACTATGGTTGTACCTAGTGGAAGACTTGCAGCCGGTGGTGATAAGAAGAACCATTATACATCTGAAACTAATATTCAGAATGTACCTAAACCTAAAGGAACTATGGTTTATTATGTAAGGTATGATGATTTAATTAAAGTAAAACCAGAATTAGTTGGTGCTTATGATAATAGTTATGAAGAGTGCATATTTAATAATGAGTATACCTATAGAGTTTTAGATTGGGTATTTAAAGAATCAATTTGGAATCTTGGTATACCAGAGAAAAAGATAGAAGGTTTTGAACAAAAGTTAAATATGCGTAGCACCTTCTGTGCTGATACTGATAAATATTGGGTAAGTTGTGATTTCTCAGCTCAAGAGTTAAGACTAGCTGCACTTTTAAGTGGTGAACCTGGTTGGACAGAGACCTTTGCTAATGATGGAGACTTACACGAATATATGGCTAAACAGATATGGGATCCATCCGAATATGATAAAGGTAAACGTAAGAAAGCTAAGAAAGTAAACTTTGGTATTCTTTATGGTATGACAGCTAAAAACTTCTCTAATGATTTTGCTATATCTATGGAAGAAGCTCAAGAGATAGTAAATAAATATAAAGCTGGAGCTAAGAAGTTATTTGATTGGGTAGAAAAAGAAGAAAGACAAGCTGCTAACCCAGGTACTGTTTATACTATGTTTGGAAGACCAAGAAGATTAGGCTGGTATTTAAGACCAGAGAGATCATACTCAATGCAACAATTTGGTTTAAGGTCAACAGCTAATACTATTATTCAAGGTTCTGGTGGAGATATACTTAAGATGAGTTTCTTAAATATTTATAATTTATTTTTTAATAAACCAGATACTAGAAGTATTAATCGTAAGTATGTTAAGTTTATTAATACAGTACACGACGAGATTAATTATAATGTATCTAAAAAGTATATTAATGATTTAGTTCCAAAGATTTTAAGTTGTATGCGTATGTGGTTTCCAGATTGGCAATTCCCTATGAAAGTTGGCTTAGCTATATCTTGTCGTTGGGGAACTAATATTGACTTTGAATATGATGATAGAAAGTTTATAGAGATAACTCCAGATATGGACTTAACTAATAAAAAGAGGTACCGTCAGCTTCCTAGTGATTGGCAAAGAGCCAATAATACTTTTGGACCTTATAGTTTTGTAGAAGATAGTAATGGTAGTTTTATAGAGAACCCAAACTTTTTACATATTCTTGAACCAGCAGGTGAAGATTTAACTGAAAAAGATTATGAGGTAAAGGAAGAAACTAAAGTTGAAGAAACTTTTGAGGTAACTGAGGAGTTTGATCCAAATGCACCAAAGATATTTGATGATTTATTTTAGGAGGATAGTTTATGGAAATGGAAGTATTTATTCATATAGGAAGACTAGAAGATTTTAAAAAAGGCAAACCAGTTAATGTTAAAGTTGGTTTTGCCTCTCAGTATGATGTTAAGATAATTATAGATTTAAAGAAGTATACAGTTTATGTACCTAATGGACAGAATGGCTTAATAGTTATTAGAAGAAAAACTATAATTGATTATCTTGGTTTAAGAAAGTTTTTTAAATATAAAGCTCAGTAGTTACCATAAAATGCCATACCATTATATATTATAGTGTAAGGAGAAATGTTTATGGAAATTAAAGACGATTTATTTAATGAATCTGAAGATATTAGTAGTAAATTAGAAGAAGATATTTTATTTGATGAAGTTAATTTGAATGAAGCTCTTAATAAGGAAAGTGAGTTTAATACTATTCCGGAAATTACAGAAGCTCCACTTGATCCAATTATAGAGGAAAGAAATAATCTTAAAGTTGGTTTAACCCCTGAAGATATAAAACAGCTTTATAGCTATATATCTGGTGAAGGAGAAAAGCCATTATTCTTAGATAAGTTTGCTTCTGACAGTGAGGGAAGATTAAAAGATATGATTCTCATTATGCAACTTATCCAATTAGCAAGATTACCAATGCTTACAGCTCTTCAACAACAAATACAGGAAAGATTATTTGCTCCTGAAAACCTTTATTCAATGGATATTAGTGATTTAACTAAAGCTTCTGGAAGCGTAACTAAAGAAGTTGAAGCTATTTTAAAGACATCAACTGAAGCTATCCAGACCATAACCCAGTTTGGAACTTTAAATAGTGAGTATCGTAAACTAATAGACGCAATACTATTATTACCTGAAGATAAACTAAATAGAATTAAAGAAATTGTGTATAGTGAGTAGATTTATTTTTTAGGTTGTGTTATATTTATATTGTAGTTAGATAGAGTGTTTTATTTGCTACAATATTCAACTAATTTTTCATTTGGGGTTCTCCCCACAACGAGAGGCTGTAGTTAGTACAAGGAAGATTTTTTGAGATGGTGGCTCTTTATTAAACAAAGTTACCCCCTTTGTAAAAATAATGCCAGTAAACAAGAGTTATTATCCTTACGGTGTTGATATGTATAATACCATTCCCCTTTAAAAAATAAATCAGGTATCAACAGACTCAATACTTTTAGGTGTACTTCCTGTGGTGCAAGTCCACGCCTCTTGACCTTATTATTTTTTGGGAGAAGTGTTGCCAAATATTGGATGGCAGATTTTAACAAGTTTTAAAACTTTAGTAAAGTCTGTTTTCTTTTTGTCTTAATTATGCTATACTTTAATTACTTGGAGATGAATATTATTGTTTGTGTTTAATTGACTTACCCTGCTGGGTTTCCCCCTTTCTAGGTTTTGTTGGACTTTTAGGCACCTAACACTAGTGTAACTCTTAGGCATTATTCACCCTATCTTATCTTAAGTTTATCTTAAGTTGGTCTCTATTATGTGAATAGTGTAACCATCTTCAAGTTTCTTTTGTTCTTTGAAAGATTAATTAGTAGCTCAAAAAATTATCTTATGTAATACGAGTAGATACTGACACCAACTCAAAAGGAAGGTCAAGAGGTCAAAAGCCGAGGCAGTATTGTTGTTACTTATGGTTTGTGTAGTTAGAGTTTGCTGGTGGCGTAGAAGCTATATGTGGTTGTGATGGACTAAACAATAGCAAGAGAAAACGTAGGGCAGTTGATGTGGAGTAATGCCACTATAACACTAGCAAATGTTGTCTGCTGAAATCTGTCTTTGTAAATGCTAGGTAGTAAGATACGAATATATTGGTAATCAGTCCAATCTATATCGTTTAAGATAGAGGTCCGATCAACTTCTATTTGATATAGTAGTTCAATAAAGAGGTTACATTTAATATTGGAAGCGTAGACAACTTCCCCATATTTACTTTGGTGTGTGAATGTCCTTACTTGGGATAAGCAACATAGGGACAGGGTTGAAATACCCTTATAGAGTTTCGGTGAAAACGAGTTCCTATGGTGAAATTATTTGTAATCTACTTAGAATGATAGGTACGACTGGGTGTCAGAGTATCGTAGATCTGTTCGGACTATGATAACTCAATCGGACACTATTGCAGTTGAAGCTAGTAAAATAGTGTATAACAGTTTGGTGCTAATCACTTCGTATAAATCTGTAAAGTTGGAGAATTAAAAAATGAGAGTACCGTGTATTAAGGTGTGACTCTTAACCTACTGTCTAAAGTCAGCAGTCTTGGAGGTAACCAGACCTTCCACTTCGTTGTGCTAATAATAACAAAGCTATAAGAAAAACTTGTGGGTAATATCCAAACCCCCACCTAATAAATCTTTTTAAGATAGATAGTTTAAGTATTTTATTTTATGGATATACTTAAACTTAAAAATAATTGTATACCTTTCAAAGGATGAAGAGAGCTTTAAGCTCTTTTTCTTTTGTTTTTGCATATAATAATATATGGAGGTATTTATGGAATATGAAAGACTTTTATTTTTAGATATTGATGGGGTGGTTAATACCTTAATGATTTGGGATGAACCACAAGGAGAAGGACGTAATACTATCTATAGAGACGGTTATTACTTTGAACTTAATCATCCAGGAGATGGTAAAGTATCAAATAAGCAAGCTATGCTTTGGGTGTCCAAACTATGTACAGATTATAATTTATCTATTATAATAACAAGTACTTGGCTAATTGGAAATGATTATAAAAAGATAGCCGATAGTTTATATAACTCTGGACTATCTAAAGAAGTACAGGTACTTGGTGGAATCAGTAAGAATCAAGGATACTCAAGAGGTTGGCAAATAGAAGCTTGGTTTAATGAAACTAAACTAAACCCAGATAAAACTGTAATGGTTATCTTAGATGATGATTGTGATATGGTTGGTTTCCATAGAGATTTTACTAAGTATTTGGTTAAGTGTGATAATGCTACTGGTTTTACTCATAATGAGTATATTAAAGCTAGTGATTTATTAGATAGTCAATTAGATGATTAGGAGGTGTTTATGCCTGATTATACATTAAGTAAAGATTATCCTTTAATGGTAGAACAGAATGAGATGATAGACTTTGCTATTAAAAGACCTTATGCTATTATTTCAGGACAAACAGGACTTGGAAAAACATATACAGCTGTGACTTTAGCAGCTCAATTAATGTTAAATAATAAAGACCTATTTACTGTGATACTAGCTCCACCGAAAGCTATAATGTCTTTTGAGAAAGAATTATCTCAAAAGTTAAAGGTATCATATTCAGTAATATCTACTGAGAAAACTATAATTAACCCTAATTCTAGGTTTGTAGTAATATCATATACTAAGATAGAAGATACCTATGGTTATTTAATGGAGTTAAGAAAGAAATGGAAGCTTTTAGGAATATGTGATGAAGCTCACCAGCTTCAAAACTATCAATCAGCTATTTATAAAAAGTTTTTAAATATAAGAAAGTTATTTGCTATTCTTTATTTCTTAACAGCTACTAGTTGTAAGAATAATATAGAAGGTATGTTTTGGATGATAGCTTTACTTAACCCACAAATATTTGGAACCTGGTCATCCTTTAAGCATAAATATTTAATAATTAATAAAAAGAAGGTAACTCAAACCACTAAAAATAGAAAGAAGATACAAAGAACTATTGAAGAGATAGTTGGTTATAAGAACTTAGAGCTTTTACAGGTTATCCTTGGTAATATAGTAATAGTAAGACAAAAGGAATATAAACTGGAGTTTACTTACCATACTTGTCAGTTAAATGATTATGAAAAAGAACTTTATCTTAATGCAAGTAAAGGTAATGAATCAGAAAACGCTCAAGACTTCTGGTCAGTACGTTTAAGAGATATAACTATGGTTGTTGATAATATTCCAGAAGATATTACTAAAAGAGAAAATATATCTAATAAAGAAAGACTTTTATTAAAGGTCTTATTAGCTAATTTAAGAGCCAATAAACCAACATTAGTATATTGTGGGTATATTGAGGTCTTGGAACGATTAAAGCTTCTTATAGAGCATTTTAAGAAGGAATTAGGGGTATCCAGTGTTCTAGTAATAAAAGGTGGAGTATCTATGGCAGAAAGAAAAAAGATACAAGATATGATAGCTGTAGATAAACCTTGTTTAATAACCAGTGCTGGTGGGGAAAGTGTTAATCTTCAAAAAGCTAATAGTATTATCTTTTATGATTTACCTTACGATATATCAGCTATAATGCAAGTAATAGGTAGGATCACTAGGGTAGATACTAAGTTTGATAAACAATATATTGAGATAATAGAAGCTTTTGGTACAACTGATACATATAAAAGACTTTGTATGGAAAAGAATATGAAGTTAGTTGAAAGTTTATTTGGTAAGATGAATACCCTTCCTTATACGACATATAATAACGAACAGAAGTTTATGAGTACTTTAAGGAAGTCGTTGCTTTGGGCTTTTAAGAAGGGAAGCCTAGTAACGAAAGAAGAGTTAGATGATATATTTCAAAAGTTTAATGTTATGGAGTAGATTAGTTTCTACTCTTTTGTTTTTATCTTATATATTATTTTAGAGCCTGATATATTTCAACTATGTGTGGAATGAAAAAATATGTTTGTGATAAATGCTTACATAAGATTAGTCTAGTAAGTATTGTCGTTACTAATAATAAACTAGTGTGTCCTTACTGTAGTCATACTTTGGAAACAGACAAGTTTAAGGTACACCAAGTGGAAATAGAACAGGGGAAAAAGAAGGAGGAAATCTCTTATGATGATAAATCTACCGATAAAAAGGTTTAAATTAAAAGAAAATAAAGTAATAATTAACAATTTGGTTGTAGAATATGAGGATATTTCGGAAGATAATAGGGAGATTTTAGAATCACTAATATCTAAAGGTGCTTATGGTAGTGCTTTACTAACTCTTAATAGTTTCTACAATGTAAAGAAAATTAATGAAGCAAAGTGTAATCACAGTGAATATTTAAGTTATTTAAAAGAGTGTAATAATTTGATGAAGGAGTGTGTAGTTGAAACAGATAAGGCTCACGATTTTAGACCACTTATTAACTTAAATGGGTTTGAGATAATGGAAAGTGCAGACCATATAGCTAGAGGTAAAGGTGATAGGCTTTTAGTAGAAGACTTTAGGTTGAAAGAAGCTGAAGGAACTCAATGCTCTGATATAGCTGGCAGAAAAGATCAAAGTGTTGGTAGACTTCAAAAACCTAAAAAGAAACGCAAGAGAAAGTTTATTAAAGAAGGAACTAATACATCTAGTGTGTTTACTTCATTTAGACCTTCTGGACAAAGTGATGGTTTATTAGGAAGACTTTGGTTCAATATAGGGGATAAAGTTGAGACTATTGATTTATTTTATACTGATGGTGAGTATAGTTTAGTTTATGGAACTTTTGTACCTGATTATATAAAGGAGTTTGTTAATAACTATGGTGGATACCCTAAGTTTGTTGAGGACGCAGTTAGTTATTTTAAGAACTATAATAAATCAAAGATAGATGAGAGCTGCTTTAATGTTCCAAGAAATCACGGTTTTAAAGGTTTTATGATGGATGAAAGTGGTTTATATACTAGAGGCAACTATGTTTTAATTAAAGAGGGTAAAACAATAAAAGCTGTAAATAAGAAGAGCGTATTTAAAAAATAGATAGGAGGAAATTATGGCAAGGAAGAAAAAATCTACTAAAACAGCTAATAGAAATGCTGATGTATTAGTAGACAATGATAAAAAATTAATAACAGGTGTTACAACAAGTCTTGGCTTTATTAGAACACTAAAAGATAAAGGTGCCACTGTAAGACCAGAATATCCAGCTGAATCTTTACGAGCTAGTTTAGATAGTTTAGATGAAAGAAATATAACATTTTTAAGCCCTAATGAAGTTGTTGTATCAGCTGTTAATAGTAAGGAACCAGGTCCATCTGATACAGTTACTATTACAATGGACTTAAATGGTGGTTCTTATGAAAGTGAGCCTATATACCCTAAAACATATCCAGTTGGTACATCTGGTGATATTGTTGTTAATGATTTTATAGAGGACTTAAATAATAATAGAATCTTATATCCCAATGTTGAATATCCATATATTTATGGTTTTAATGGTTTGTTTACAAAGGATACCAATATTAATGCCTATGAGTTAGATTTCAATAGTAATGCTGATTTATATGTAGCTTGGGATGTTCTTCGTAATGTAACTATTGACTTTAATGGTGGTTACTATGATGATGACGTTACTCAAGCAGGTTTTTATTTCAATGTCAACACTGATTATACGTCTATTGAGAGCACCATTTTAAATTATATTTTTGACATACCTAGTTTTGTAAGACCAAATGGAAAGATGTTTGGTTTCTTAACAACAGAGCCAGATGATCCAGAAACTAGATTTACTGGTGACTCTATTGAAAATATTGATACTCTTTATGTTTATTGGATAGATGAGGCTTTTGATGAGAGTGTTTTAGATTTCTATTCCTCACCTGATGGTGAGTCTATAGAAGTATCTTTATATACAGATGATGAACAGTATATTGGAACAGGACACATTATAGCTGTACAAGGTTTAGCTAGAGGAAGAGATAACTATATAGCTAGAGCAGAAGGATATAGAGAAATTATGTTTACTGTTTATTATGGTTATGACCAAGCAGTATCCATTGAGAAGATTTAGATATAATTATTTAGGTATTGCATATAATAATATATGAGATACCTAGTTAATATAATTTAGTTAGATTAGAACATTGTCTAGCATACTAGGTAAAAACTAGTATGCTAGCTTTAGTTATAAGGGAAAATTGGTAGAAATTGGTTTAGGTAAATATGGTAATTGGAGGTAATTTATGAAGTTGTTTGTAGTTGGTGATGTACACGGACATTTTAAAGAGCTAAAAGATAGCCTGTCTGAGGCTGGATATAATGACGCTGAACCAAACAGTATGTTAGTTGTTTTGGGAGATAACTTTGATAGAGGTGAAGAATCACTAGAAATATATCATTACTTAAGACAACTAACTAAATCTGGAAGAGCAATAGTATTACACGGTAATCACGAAGATTTTATTATTGATTTTTTAGAGGGAAAAGATTGTTGGTTTAATTTCGTACATAATGGTTTTAGTAAAACCCTAGATAGCTTTTTAGGTCAAACTAGAGCCTGGGAAATGTTTTGTATGTATTGCTCTGAAGAACCAGACTTAGCTAGAGAAATGTATGGCAAAGTTGTTGAGCCCCTGTTAGAAGATTTTTTTGCTGTGCCTATTGAAGTTAGGTTTGATATATTTCAGGAATATGCTAGAAAGTATATAAAACGGAAGCATAGAAGTTTACTACCTTGGTTAAGGAGTTTACCATACTATTATGAAACCGAGAATTATATATTCACTCACGCCTCTATTGATGGAACGTGCAGTGACTGGCATAAACCTGAGTGTAGGAAGTATAATGATTGGTCGTCTTGGAAATCACTTACTTGGGATAACGGAAGTTTTTATGTAGCACCAGTTTGTAATACAAACAAGACAGTAGTTGTTGGACACTTTCATACAGACGGAATTAGAGAAATGTATAGTCTACCTAAAGGTGAGGTAGAGAATGAAATATTATATACCTATAAAAAGATTTTTATTGATACTTGTACCGTATTAACTAAGAGAGTTAATGTTCTTATTTTAGAAGATAATATAGAGAAGGAGATTGAAAGAAATGACTAAAGTAATTAAAAGAGATGGAAGAGAAGAAGATTTTGATAAGCAAAAGATATGTGCTGCTATTGATAAAGCTTTTATTGAAGTAGATGGATATTTAACAGAACAAGCAAGTCATAAAGCATACGAGATAGCAAAATATATTGAAGACTTAGGAAAAGAAGAACTTGGAGTTGAAGAGATCCAAGACATAGTAGAAGATAAGTTAATGGCTTCTAATCGTAAAGATGTAGCTAGAGCTTATGTAAGATACAGATATAAAAGAGAGTTAGCACGTCAAGGAAATACAACAGATGAAATAATTAAAGAGTTAATTGGTGGAGATAATGAATATTGGAACACCGAAAACTCTAATAAAAACGCTATGGTAGTTACAACACAGAGAGACTATATAGCTGGTATTACTAGTACAGATATAACAAGAAGATTATTGTTACCAGAAGATATAACTAAAGCTCACGACGCCGGAATAATACACTTTCACGACGCCGATTATTTCGTACAGTATATTCATAACTGTTGTTTAATTAACTTAAATGATATGTTACAGAATGGAACTGTAATTAATGGTGTAATGATAGAGAAGCCTCATAAGTTTCTAACAGCTTCTACTATAGCTACACAGATAATTTTAGGCGTAAGTTCTAGCCAATATGGTGGTTGTACTATTAATTTAGCTCACCTAGCACCATTTGTAAGAGATAGTTATGTTAGCTATCTAAAGAAATATGCTGATTGGGGAGTACCACCAGAAGAAGCTAAAGAATATGCTATGAGAGATACTAAGAAAGAAGTTGAAGCTGGAGTACAAACATTTAACTATCAAGTAAACTCAATGACTAATTCTAATGGACAAAGCCCATTCCTATCAGTTTATATGTATTTAGGAGATACAGATGAATATAAAGATGAATTAGCTATGATTATTGAAGAGTTTTTGAATCAACGAATCTTAGGCTTTAAGAATAAGAAGGGTGTTTATATTACACCAGCGTTCCCTAAACTACTATATGTACTTGAGCCAGATAACTTAACAGAGGATAGTAAATATTTCTATCTAACAGAGTTAGCAGCTAAGTGTACAGCTAAACGTATGGTACCAGATTATATTAGTGAAAAGATGATGTTAGAGTTAAAGAAAGACGCTAAAGGACGTGGAAATGTATACGCTTGTATGGGATGTAGAAGTTTCTTAACACCAGATAGATTCCAATGTAACTTATCTAAAGCCAAAGATTATGTAGAAGGTAAAAGTAAATATTGGGGAAGATTTAACTTTGGTGTAGTTACACTTAACTTAGCAGATGTAGCTTTATCAGCTAGACAAGAGATGGCTTCCAATGGTTTACTTTACCAAACAGAAGAAGATTACCAAAGAGACTTATTTGCTACATTCTGGAAGATAATGGAAGAAAGACTTGATTTAGTACATAGAGCTCTACAATGTAGATATAAAAGAGTATCACAAGCTACAAGTGATGTAGCACCTATTCTATGGCAATATGGAGCATTAGCTAGACTAGATGAAGGAGAAAGTATTAAAGAGTTATTACATCACGGATACTCTACTATTTCACTTGGATATGCTGGACTATATGAGTGTGTTAAGGTAATGACAAAACATTCTCATACTGACGGAGATATTGGTGAAAAGTTTGGTTTAGAAGTAATGCAAGCTCTTAATGATCATTGTGCTAAATGGAAAGCTGAAGAAGACATTGATTACTCTGTATATGGAACACCTATTGAAACAACTACATATAAGTTTGCTAAAGGTTTAAAGAAACGCTTTGGTGATAATGTATTTGTAGATATGGATGGCTTTGATAGAAATTATATTACCAATAGCTACCACGTTCCAGTATTTGAAGAGATTGATCCATTTACTAAATTAAGTTTAGAGAGTAAGTTCCAAAAACTTAGTCCAGGTGGAGCTATAAGTTATATTGAATGTGCAGACCTTACTCATAATACAAAAGCTGTATTAGAAGTAATGAGATATATTTATGATAATATTATGTACGCTGAACTTAATACTAAATCAGATTATTGCCAAGTATGTGGATATGATGGTGAAATTAAGATTATAGATGAAGATGGAAAACTTGGTTGGGAATGTCCTAACTGTGGTAATAAGGATATAACTAAGATGAATGTAGCTAGACGTGTTTGTGGATATATAAGTACTAACTTCTTTAATCAAGGAAGAACTAATGAGATTAGAGACCGTGTAGTACACTTAGATAATAAAGAAAGTTGTGACGACTGTAGGTGTTGTTAATGAGATATGCCAGTATTCGTAGTTTTGATATAAGTAATGGTGAAGGTATAGGAGTAGCCTTATTTACTCAAGGTTGTAAGTTTCATTGTAAGAATTGTTTTAACCAAGAGACTTGGGACTTAGATGGTGGTAAAGAGTGGACTCGTGAGACAGAAGATAAAATTATTGAATTATTAAATAGACCAGGAATTACTAGATTAAGTATCCTAGGTGGTGAGCCACTTCTTGATAGAAATATAGATGATTTAAAGCGTCTATTTTGTAGAGTTAAAAGTACCTATGACGATAAAATATCTATTTGGTTATACTCAGGCTTTACTTATGAAGTTATACAAAAGGGTTTACCTGATTTACTAGAGTATGTTGATGTTTTAGTTGATGGTTTATATGTTGATGAGTTAAGAGACCTTAAGTTATACTTTAGAGGAAGTAGTAATCAAAGAGTTATTAATGTTAAAACAGGAGAGCTTATGTATTAGGCTCTCTTTTTATATATTAATTTAGGAAGTGATTTTATGAATCTTTATGAATCAGTGGTTAATAATAAAGTTTTTTATGAGAAGTTGGAATCAGCTTTACAAGAGCTAATAGATAGATACAGTGACTACTTTGATAGTGTTAAGAAGGATAGAGTATTTATTTTAAATAATTTTTCCAGAGACTTAGAAAGAATATCCAACTTATTAAATAACTATGGGTTTACCTATTCTCCAACAGATATGCCAGATATGTCAGAAGATACTTTTGAGGTTGCAGTTGGTAGATATTTACAAGGCTTTCAGGAGTTTATTGATAGTGGAGCTGGGAATATTGAAACGATTAATGTTGATATAAAAAATCTCCTAGTACTAATAGATAAACATAAAGCAGTTGCAGAACATTTTATATAGTGTTCTTTTTTTTTGCATATAATAATATATGGAGGGTAATATGTCAGAGGAAGAACATAGAAAAATAGTAAGGAAGCTAAAGAAGAAGTGGTTGGGTAGAATGTTTGCTTATAAGGATGGTTCCGAAAAGCCATTTATAATCTTTGATGTTATGGTTGATTATAGACCTGATAGACAAGATATGAACCGATTAGTTGATAGTTGGGGAAATATCTGGTTTATTTCTGAGATAGAGAATACTGATTTATTTGTGGAGGTAAAAACGTGAAAGAAGAAATGTATAGAAAGTTAAAGGGAATTGCTAGTAAGTCTCCAGTACTTTTAGTTAATAAAGCAGCTATTTTATTTAGAGAAGGTTATAGTAAAGAGATATATCACGTTGAGAATCAAGAGGAACTTAAAGAGTTAGTAGAGAGATTTACTAATACACCCTATTCTGGAGTTTTAGTTATTGATGACATATCAAAGATTTGGGACTTATCTGTATTATTAAAGTTTTTAGAGGAAGCTACATTCCCGATTATATTATTAGCATATAAAGATACCAATACATTATCAACAACGATACTATCAAGAATAAAGACATATATTAAATATCCTTATGATGTAGTAAGTACTAATTTAACTAATGCTAAAGACGCACTTGATATATGGAGAGTGGAACAAGATAAATCTAATCAGGATAGGTTTTATGCTCAAGAGAGTCCAGAGTTATACTATTTAAGAATAAAGTCTACTAGGTTTAAGTGTAATACAAAGATAGTAGAGTTATTAGCAAAGGAGTAGTTATGGAGTTAAAAAGAAGAGAAGTTAAGTGTGATGTTGGTTTACTACAGTTTATGTATCCAACTTATGAACTTATAACTGATGACAATATCCCAGCTTTTCCAATAAGACCAGCTATCTTTATTGGAACAGTAAGAAAAGAATTATTTGTAAAGACTTATAACCAAACGGACCTTGATTATATTGTGGTATCCAATATTTCAAATATAGACTTAACTGATAGAAGACAACTAGTCCAGGTAGGTTTTGAAAAGTGGAATAGATTTGTACCACAGTACCTGGTGGGTAGTGGTACCGAAAAGAAAAGGGGTAAAGGTAAAGATATGGGTATTATTGACCAGATGGAATATGATGATTTTATTTGGGCTTTTAAGCACCATTGGGTAACTGGTAGTTGGTGTATTAAAGGTTTACCAGATGAGAATACTTTTCTAGAATTAATTACAATGATAAACCAATCTAAGATAGATTTTATAAAAAGGTTCTTTGAAGTTGTTGGTGATACAAGACCGTATAGAATAGAAAGTAGTATAATGACTTTTTTACAAAGAGCTAAGTATAAAAATTATAGAGGTATAACTAGTAAATCATATAAAGCAGCTATAAGTTCTTATGAAGGAAAGTACCTTGATAGATCACTAGAAGCTATTAATAAAACCTTAGATACAAATATTGATAATTTTACACTTAGATTACTATTTATGTTAATAAATATGATAGATAATAACAGAGCCTAATTTACCAAAAAATGTCAAGATTTTATTTATTATTATAGAGAGTTTAATTAAGGAGGAACATCTATGATAGTATTTAGAGTAAAGTCTTCAACTGACATTAAAAAATTAGGTGGAGCTATTTTTACAAATATAAAAAACTGTGATGAAATTGAGTTATCTTGCCTAGGAGCAGGAAGCCTAAATCAAGCAGTAAAGAGTGTTATAATTGCTAAGTCTTTTGCAGCACCTGTAGGAATTAATCTTGTTATTGATCCTAGCTTTGCTATAACAGAAGTAGAAGAGCAAGAAAAGACACTAATTAAATTAATTGTTAGAAAAATATAGGAAGGAGAACTTTAATGAGATTAATAAATAAAAGCGTATCAAGAGTTATTTTTGAAAGTTTTAAAGAAGATAAACCAGTTAAGAAAAGAAAGCTACTTAATTTAAGAGAAGGTTCTTTTGGTGATGAAGTTGGTTTTGTTGATGAAGCTTCTATTGATTATATGGAAGATACTTTCACTTCTAAGTTATACAGTTTCTTTGGTATGGAACCATCTGATTCATCTTTTAATAAGTTTGAGTTACATAGTGGAACTAGCTGGACTGATGATAACCCTTGGATGTTAGTTGAATTAGAAGATATTGGTGATATTATTGAGAAAGTAATACAAGAAGGTAAAGATAAATATCCAATAAGTTATAAGACAATGCAAACAAATGATTTAGTCATTTATAGCTCTGGGTTAGAAATTGGTAGAAATCACGGAAACAGAAGTTACTTTGATGTTGTTTGTTATATGACATTAGATAGACATTATTTAACTTACCAAGAACGCTCTGAAGACCAGAATAAAGCTATAGATAAGCAGATTAGTGAAGAGGAAACTAAGATTGGTGATTATATTGCTAGTGTTGTTAAAGAGCATTATCAAGAATTACTTGATATTATGTTAGATTATGAGTATGTTAATGGTTATGCTGAAGAAGAGATGAATGAATCTAAAAAAGTAAGAAAAAGTAAGAAGTTAGTTGAATCTTTTGATAACTTAACATTAGAAGACCTTGAAGGTATGGTTAAAAATAATTCAGACGCTCAAGTTGCTCTTGATGACCTTGAACAAAAGGCATTAAGTGATGAAGTAGTTGATTTAATTAATAGTAAACACTTTAACACTAAAGATGAGGTAATTGGTTTTCTAGGAGCTAGTGATGAAGTTGAAAAGTTAAGAAACGAGAATATAAATGAAGCAGCTGAAACTGAGTACTACGGTAAAACTGTAAAAGGACCTGAGTTAGATAAGGATAGTAACTATTATTGTGAGTGGTGTGGCTCTAAGTTTAAAGCTATGCCTAAGGATGACGGAACTATGCCAAACTGTCCTACTTGTTATAAGAAAAGATATAAAGATGATCCAAAGAGAGATGAAGATGGACACGCTAATAAAGATGTACATTTTATTGAAGAACAAGGAATAATGGACCAAGACGAGTATGAAGCTGTTGATTACTATTTAGTAGATTCAAAGTTGCAAGATTCCGGTATGTGTGTAGTGCAAGATCCACAACATACTGATTACTTCGTAGATCTTGATGAGTGTACTTATAGTCTAAAAGATGGTTTAAAAATTATTCTTGACTCTATGTTCCCTGATTACTTTATTAGGTACCCTGAGGAAATACAGGATGGACTAATTAAAGTTATGAAACATTATTTAGGTGTTGATATATCAGATTGGAAAAATGGTTCCGGTGGAATGAATGAATCTAAAAAAGTAAGAAAAAGTAAGAAACTAAAAGAAGCTACAGATGAAGATATGGAAAAGCTTAAGAAAGAATTACGTTCTCGTGTTAAAGATTTATATGATGATGGTGAAATACCAAAACTAGACAGAAGAGATGTAAATGCTTTAGCTGATAAGGTTAAAAAATCTGGTTTCTTTATTTCAAATAATATTTTTACTGATGATAGTGATGAATATGAGTGGGAACAAATTAATATGTTCTTAGATAATGAAATAAGAAAGTATGTTAAAGATTGTGGTTTGGAAAATGAACCAAAGAAAAAGTTAAAAGAGAGATACTTCCCAGGAGCTGAAGAAAGATACTTCTGTAGAAAGTGTGGTTTAGCCTTTAATGAAGATGAATTAACAAGTGAGGATGATAATGGAAACGATTTATGTCCAGCTTGTGGTAGTAAAGATATTGTTGACACTGGTGGTATAGAGGTAGATACTAATGCTGAACAAGTCGGTCTTTGGGTAAACGGTAAAGTTTACTGGGAAGGAAATAAATCTGATGTAGATGAAAACTTAATAATGGATGTGGCTGACCAAGCTAGTGAAGAAGATGGTAAGACTTATGATTATGATGAAGTTGATATTAAGCCACTAGATGAATCAGTTAATACAGAAGCATTTAATAGAGATGAGGCTAAGAAGAAGTTAGGCAGGGGCGTAGTCGTAATTAGTAAGAAGGGTTATTCCCCAGCTAGTTTTATAGTAGCTGATGGTGAAGTTTACTTTAATAGTAGAGAGATTAGTTTTGGTTGGAATAAACATCCAAGTATGAAAACAGCAGATGATTTGGTAGACTTTATGGAAAAGATGAGTAAGGATGGATGTACTATAAAGTACTATATGGTTGAAGGAGCTATGGCTACTCCAGAAGAAGTAGATAAGTTTAAGGAAAAAATAAAAAACCCAGAACTTGAGTCAGTTGGAAGTATAGAAGAAGTTGAAGGTAAAAAGTATTATGTAAGTGATAGTACATTTAATGGTTATTGTTTTAAAGATATGGACGCTTACTATAATAGACCTGATGATATTTGCTATATAACAGAACACGGTTTTGAAGAGTATGGTACTGACGGTAAGATACTTGTTGATGTAATTAATTCTAAGAAAGAGGAATTAATTAATTGGGGAACTGTATCAACAAGAAACTCTATTTTTGAAGAGATCCGTGTAAAACTTGATGTTGAAGACTTTTATTATGAGAAAGATGATAAAACTCGTATAGAAGCTAAAGACTTTGATGATAAGTTAATTGAGATGTTTGCTGATGATACTATCAATATGGTTGATTGGCAATCTACAAATGGTTTCATTCTGGAACAAGAAGAAAACTGGTTAGAAACTGTTGAAGACTATTACAATAATAAGTTCGGTACTATTAATGAGAGCTGGACGGAAGTAGATAGTAAGTATGTAAAAGACAGTGATGGTTTTACCACTGAATACACAATGTATAAAAATGAAGATGGTAAGTATGCTTTCGTATTTGGAGATAAAGACATTTATAAACCTGAAGATGGAGACTTTGATTGGGAAGCTGAAAGTGAAAAAGAAGCTAGAGAGTGGTTTGATAGCTACACAGGTTTTAATGAATCAGTTAAGCCTAAGAAGAAAAAAGCTAAAAAAGAAAAGAAACCAAAGGAAGAAGAAAAACGAGTTATAATGCAACAAGGAAATGTAACTTGTTTTAAAGAGAATGATAATAAGTTTTTAGTATTTGAAAACGAAAGTGATAATGAAGTAGAGTATAAAGACCAAGATAGTGCTATGAAAGATTTTATGGCTAGAGTTGGAGTTGATCCAAACGGTGAACTTACTGAGGGTTTAAAAAGAAGAAAGAACAGATTAAAAGAGACTAGCTACGGAGACATTAACCCAGAAGAAATAGCACCAGACGCATATCTTAATATAGAGGATAATGGTTATGGTGGTATGCGTGTTAGTACTGGTATTGGAGACCATACAGACCTTGGTAGTGGTAATTACACAAAAATACCTGATGGAGAAGTATCAAGGTTATATGGAGAGGTAATATCTAAGGCTAAAAACAAGAAAGTTAAAGTACACGATAAACTTGGGGAAAAAGGCTCTAAGTACTATGATGAAATAATACCTAGGTATAATGCAGATATAGAACAAGACCTTAAAGATTTGGAACCATTTAAAGGTAGACCATTAAAAAGAAAAGAGTTAGATACAATAAGAAGTATAACAGGAAGGCGTGACGCAAGTGGTTCTTCTGAAAGACAGATTAAACATAGAATGTCAGGAGAGTATGGAAAGTTAGGAAGTAAAATAAATACTCTTAAAAGCCGATTAAGAGACCTTGATGATGATGGTGTAGTAGAAATCTGGGTTGAATAGTTGTTAATTAGCATATAATAAATAATGAGGAGAAAAGTTTATGGAAAGTAATACAGAGCAAAGTAAAGAGATAAGTTCTCTAGCTACCATAAGAGCTATGGTACAGAGAGATAATGATAGAAAAGAAGAAATCTTAAAGTCTAGGGGCGTGCCTATCTTGGCAGCCCAAGACTTAGGAGATAATACAAAAATGACAAATACATATAAAGCAGCTATTGAGAGAAATAGTCTAGCTATTGATTTTATGATGGATATTAAGAATGATATTCTAAAGATAAGATTAGTTAAGGATAGACTAGATAAAACATCTGCTTTATATTTACAACAAGCTCAACAATTTGATAGTTATATAAAGATATTAAATGATATACTTAATATAATAAAAGATGAAGTAAGTAAGATGGATAGAATTGTAAGATTTTATGAAAGGAATTATAGTTCTTACAGTACTTTTTAAGGAGGAAAGATTATGAGTAAATCAATTACTAATGCAATACTTGAAGGTTTATCAAGTAAGAAACGCATAGTAGAAATGCCTGAGGGTGGAGATAGTCCAATGGGACTATTAGGTCAGGTATTGGATGTAGCTACTTCTCAGGGATGGTCTTATGAAGATATAGACTGGTCTGATGAAGGTGGTTATGAGTTTTTTCAGTATAGTCCAGCTGGAGAAGACTTTAGTTTTACTGCTAGTTATGGTGATAAGAGTTTATCAGATGACGAGAAGGGTAGAAACTTAATTAAAGATATTGAAAGTTATGCAGATGATTTTGATGAAGAAGAACACGCTTCTATGTGGGTAGAGTTTAAGAATAGTGATCATCCAAATAGAGATTCAGCTCCAGGACTAAAGGCTTTAGTACAGGACGCTGAAGACATACATAGTATGTTATATGATTTAGCTGAAGAGTTAAAGAAAATTAACCATCCAATGAATGAAAGTTATGTTTATAACTGGAGAGATGATGTAGAAGAAGTTGAAGCTACAGAAGAAAATGATGACATCTGGTATTCAGTAGCTGAGAATATGTGTGAAAAAGGAGAAAACGAAGGTTACGGAGAAGATCCATACGAGGTAATGAGTAATATTATTTCGTTATGGAAAGTATCAAAGAGAAGCAGACTTTATAAATACTTATTAAAATGGTATGGTTCTGAAGAGAAGTTACTAGATAATGTTAGAGATGTTTATGATACTAATAACGCTATTTACTTTGTAACTGGTTGTGGTTATTCAATATTTGACGCTGACTTATTAGGTGGAAACGCTGATGGTACTACAGCTAGAAAGTTTGATGACTTTGTAGCTAAAGAAGAAGGAATGAACGAAGGAGTACTTGAACCAAGATTCTCTGGTAGAAAGTCTTTCTATGGTAAAGCAGGAACAGATGAAACAGCTGATGGAAATGTATTAACTAGTTATCAAACTAAAATAATGAAGATTAAAGACGGTAAGATAACAATGTTGTGTGGTCCAGAAGCCCTAACTAATACTACACTAAGACACGTTAGAGAGTTCTTACAACAAAACGGTTTAGAGCCAATGACTAAGAAACAGTTAGTAGACCTAATTAATAGTCAAGGAATTAATGAATCAGATAAAAAAGATAAAGAAGATGAAAAGGATCCAAACTGGTACTGTGCTGAGTGTGGAAAGAAAAAAGAAGATTATGAAGCTATGTACTGTGATAAATGCTGGAATACTAAACCTGAACTTAGAGGAGAAGGTCTTAAAGAGAATGTAAATACAAAAGTAAAACTAACAGAAGCACCTAGTGATGATATATCAAGAGATGAAGAGGAATATGAATTAGTAGATAACGCACCAGAAGACATACCACCTGAAGAAGTAGATAATGCTGAAGAGGGTGAAATGTCTGATACTGAGTACGAAGAAGAAGCTGAAGATGACGCAAAAGAAACAGTTAAGGATGATATTGAAGAACCTTGGTATGCAACTACTCCAGAGCTAGATGAGTTAAGAGATATACTTCCAGATTTAGATTATAGATTATTTTTAATAAATACAGATATGATTTGTATTGGAAGACTTAATGGACCAGATATTGAGTTCTTAACAGCTAATACGCCTAACGTAGATGATGACGCTGATGTGTCTGAAGCTAATGAAAAAGCTGAGGAAGTTGAAGAAAGAGCTGAAGAAAATGAAGAAGATAGCTTTGAATATTTATGGATAAAAGCACCCGATAGCTTTGATAAGTTTGTTAATCAAGTTAATGTTGTATATTTATCACCTGAACTTAGTGATGAAGATAAAGAACAATATGCTGGTTTAGAAGCTAGTCACGAAAGCGTAATGAATTACTTAATGAATGAACTTCCAGAAGATAAAAGAAAAGAACACGAGAAGGAAGAGCCAGAAGAAACACCTACTGAAGCTCCAGTAGAAGAAACACCTGCTGAACTTCCTGCTAGTGAGAATGAAATAGAAATAACTGTTGGTGAAGAAGAACCAACTGAAGAAGAAAAGGAAGAGGAGGAATAGTATGAGATTACTAAATAAGAGTTTAACCGAGAGTGTATATAATGCACTTAATGAAGGTGAAAGATATGTTATTAAGTATTGGGAATCTGAAGCTGACAGAGATGAAGGTTTTTCCGAAACAGAATACATCACAGCTGACGACTTAGAGGACGCAATAGCTCAAACTAGAGAAATGTATTATGATAATGATTGGGCTTCTTGTGAATTAGGTGATGAGGATGACGAAGAAGTAAGTGGACCACTATTCGGTATCTACCCTGAAGATAAGAAAGTAACTGAAGAAAGATTTGGTAGAGCTAAAGTAAATGAATCTGTAACTGTAACAGCTGGCTCAACTTATGTAACAGTAGATGAAACTGGAGTTATGGTAGATGATAATGGAACTACGGTAACAGTTAATGGTGGAGCTACAGTTAATATTGAGAATAACGAATTAGTACCAGAAGTACCAATGGGAGATATGGGAGCAGAAGCACCACTAGAACCAGTAGAAGGTGAAGTTCCAGTTGAAAACGAAGAACCAACTGAAGAAGTACCTGCTGAAGATGGTGAAGAAGTTATTGAACCAAGTGAAGAATTACTTGAACCAGAAGAGGAAGATGAACTTAAAGAAAATGCTGGAGATCCAAACAGTACTGTAGAAATCTATAAAAACCCTGAGTTTGATTATTCTATTAAAGATATTACTGAGTTAGATAATGTTGATGTTGGAGATGTAAGAAGTATTGATATGTTCTCTATCTTAAATGGTCTTGAAGAGAGATTACAAGAAAGATATGGAACAGAGAATTGGGGACTATTAAATACATTCCAAACAAGACAAGGTAAACATAAAAAGACTAATGAAAGTTATGCTAGTGCTATACTAGACATATCAATTCCAAAAAATAAAAGGCTTCAAGAGTTAAACACTGTACTAACTGTAGAAGTTTATGGGGATAAAGCTTTAAAAGAATGTGTTGTTAAAGACGCAAGATATAATAAGAGAATAGAAAGATTTTGTGGAAAGACTAAAGATCCAGTTAAGTTTTTAGAGGGCGTAATGGTAGATTTAGTTAATAACCGTGCTAAATTAAAATTAACAAATTATCAACCTATGAAGGAAGATGTTGACCATTCTAACGAAGGAATTGCTGATGAAGCATACGATATAGCTGAGATTATAAATAATAATGCAGATAGTAGAGCTCAAACAAATGATAAAGGTGATAAAATCTTAAGAAGAGATGACTTTGATGAAGAGTTTGCTCTAGCTTGTAAAGAAGTATTAGGTCTTAGTGATGATGATATGGACAACTTCTGGTCTGGAGACTTATTAAAGAATAGATTTAAAGATCATCCATATAGTGGTTGTGAAGATCCTTGGGACCTAGAAGTTACTGTAAGAAGTATCCTTGGCTATGATGGTTGGGACACCATCTATGAAGATGATGACGAAAACGATTACTGTGAAGGAGACTTAGTTAGTAGAAATTGGGATAACGAAGAGTCAATGAACGAAGATGTTGAGTTTATGGTTGGTAAGCCTTATGAAGATAAGGGAATGAACTTTGCAGACGGTAAAGCTATTGATAAAGATGTTAAACGTCAAGAAAGACATATTAAACAACATAAATCACTTGGTAAGTCTACTAAGAAGTTTAAAGTAGAAAAAGAACCAGACCAAAAGAACACCCAAGGAAAGAAGGTAGAAGACTTAGCTGATACAGTTGAGCCTTCTAAAGAGGGTGGTAAAAAGAAAAAATCTCCCAGTAAAAAGAAAAAATCAGTAAAAGAATCTTTAGAAGGTAATAATGCTTTCTGGGAAAAGGGAGTTAAGTCAGGTGCTAAGTTTCCCTCAGACGCAGGTGAAATAGAAATCTTAGATTTAGATAAAAACTCTAATTATATTCTTGGTAAAAGAAGAAGTAAATGGTCTAAAGATGGTAAGGACGATTATGTTTCTTATGTAGCAGCTTGGAACCCAGAGTTAGTTGGTGATAAGATAACTTGGGGACAAGGACATTACTTTGATAGTCAAGATAGTGATAATGAAAAGAACGCTAGAGACTACTTTGAAAAGAAAAAACTTGGTGAAGGTGTTAATGAAGACGCTGACCGTATCGTATTAAAACCAGTTGAAAACTTTGACTTCACTGATCCTTATGGAGATTATTATAGTGATGATAATGGTAATCTTTATAAATCTGTAGATAATGGAAATGAACTTTATATTTGTACTAAAGCTGGAGAACCATTAAAAGATGTAAACCCTGAAAACTATATCTTAGGTGATAAAGCACTTAATGAAAACACTGAGAGTCTTAGAGCTGAGATACAACCAATTATAGATAAAGCTAAAGAACTTGGTTGGAACGTGGATGAAACTGGTTCTGAACTTGAGTTTGAGTTGTCAGGTGATTCTGGTTTTGTTATAGGTCAGATGTATCTTGATTTAGATGATTATAAAAGTGTTAAAGAAGTTCTTAGAAGTCTTAAGAGTCAAGCTGAAGATGATAGTCCTTATGGATATGATGAGAATTGGAACCTATATTCAGAGATAAAAGACTTATTTAATAAGAAACCAATTAAAGAAGCTAAAGGTTTATTAGATGATGAAGATACTCCAACTGAAAGTGATGTTGATGAAAATAGTGAAGACCTTGTTGATATTGATGATAGTGAGTTAGAAGAAGGAGCTACAGAAGTAGCTATCTTCCACAGACGACCAGCAAGTGTTGACGCTATGAAAAAAGCTGAAGCTAATGGTATCACGGTTAATAAATCTAATTATAAGATTATTGGAACTAAAGAGTTACCTAAAGAACAGTTTGAGGACTTTGCTAAACACCTATCTTCTGGTAGTTATTCTTGGTTAAAAGATATGTATAAAGCTGATGATAGTAACTCTGGAACATTCAACTGTATTGAAGTAAAGAATATGGACGATAGTTCTATGACATTACTGGTAGATCCAAATGGTTATGATTATGCTAGATATGTGGCTATGAAGCCTGAAAACGTAGAAGAAAACCCTGAGGATATTGAAGAAGAGCCAATAGAAGAGCCAGAAGTAGCTGAATAGATACTTTAAATCAATTCTAAGCCACGTTTAGACTAAAACCGATATATTATAGGTTGAAGCTAAAATGAAGCTTAGAGTTGATTTTTTATGCTTTAAAATATTTGTATACTTTTATTAAAAATTAGCATATAATATATATTGAAGGAGGAAATTATGGAAAGTTTAGAAGAAATGTTAAAAGATTTTTCAGCAGAACCAGATAAGCTATATGTAAATGCTGATGTTGATGTTATTGTTAAGAAGGACGTTTTAAGTGAGGAAACTAAAGAAGAAGAGAAAGTGTTGGCTAATGATAGCTCAGCAGATGGAGAAAAGGAAGAGAATAAAGAAGTTAAGGCAGATGAAGATAGAGAATTAACTATTGAAGAAGCTGCTGCTCTAGTTAAAAAGGAAGCTATGGATAAATTAGGTGAATATGAAGCCTTAGAGAATAAGAAAGTTATCCTAGCTGGAGAATTACAAAAAGCTCAAGATGAACTAGAATCTTTATTTACTAAATTAAAAGCTGAGCATATTGGTTTAGTTGATAAGATTAATGAATTAACTAATGAGCTTGAAGCCACTGAAGATGGACAAGATAAGCTTAAAGAAGAGTTATTACCTTTACAAAGAGAACTTTATTTAGCTAATGAGAAAGATAAGACTTTAGTTTATAATAAGATTCAATCTACATTTGTAGCTGAAACTGAAAAGAACTCATTTGACCTTAAGAAGTTTAGAGAAGAACAAGCTGAGTTCTGGAAAAGTAATTATGATTTACTAATACCTTATGCTAAGATTAGTGAAGTAGCTGCTTACTTAAAGATTACAATTAAGAAGTAGGTGTTTATGGAAGATTATAAGTTATGTTACATTGACTTTGTTGATGATTGGAATACTTATAAGTTATATTTTACTAATAAGTATGATGACCAATGGGGTGATGATTGGAATGATAGACCTGCTAACTGTAATGCAGGTTCACCCTATGAGGATGATGACCATCATATTGTATCAATGTATGTAGAGTTTGAGTGGATGACCACGGATATTATATTTGGTGGAAAGACCTATGCAGTAGTAGATATGAATAAAGGTGGAGTCCCTTGGTTAATCTATAAGAATAAAGATTATACTGATTATAAGATTATGGGTGGTATGACTTTAATAAGTGTATTATCTATGCTAGAAATATCTGGGGTAACTAATTATTGGGTAGATAAAGAAATACTTGGTTTAATAACTGAAGAAGCTGAATTAACTAGAGATCTAGTTATAAATAATCTTCGTATGTTAGAGGAGGAAGATTTTTAATGCAAATACTTAGTGAAAAGAACCCACTAGAAGTTTATGAGAAAGCAAGTGAGATAGCAAATAAAGCTGTTGCACATACGTTAGGACCTGGTGGAACTAATACAGCAGTAGTAAATAAGAGAGGTAGCCACGATATAATAAATGATGGATACTCTATTCTATCTAAGCTAACATCACTTGATCCAGCAGAAGCTGAAGCTTTAGAGACAGTTAAGCTAGCTGCTTTTGAGACTAACCGTAAAGCTGGAGATGGAACTACTAGTACAACAATACTAACTTATAAGTTAATATCTGGTGCTAAAGAATATTTAAGTATGAGTAATATAACTAAAGTTCGGTTAAGAGATGTAATAGAAGAAGCAAGAGATTACTATGTTGATTTACTTCATCAATCATATTCAAGAGAGATAGAGGATAAAGATTATGAATCTATTGCTAAAGTATCATTAGGTGGTACTAAGTATGCTTCTATTATCTCTGAAGCATATCGTTTCTTACCAGAAGGTTTAAGACCATCAGTAGTAAGAAGTGATATAGC
>JAEEGL015827561.1_pt1 | contig 33119 bp, 30 predicted proteins | sample 9134231 | NCBI WGS metagenome assembly JAEEGL01 (sample SAMN16246548, study PRJNA631951) | gut metagenome | biome: gut microbiome; feature: rumen; material: fiber-attached | host: Bos | place: Iran: Karaj | collected 2018-10 | reverse complement strand
GATGAAGATGTTGAAAGGGTGATAGGTTGTATTGTTGAAAAATAGTTTTGCTGATTTCCTATATACGATAGGAAAGATAAATATGCTAAACTGTAAAAATCAAAAATGCAGATATTAGGTTGATTTGTCTGAATATCTTGGATTCATTCGTTTAGAAATACAGAAGATATCAACATAGCGCTTTTTAGTCATCAACAGAGACAAGGTCTTAGTTTTGTGTGATTGAAGTTAAATGAAGAATAGTACTATAATGAAACAAACGGTTTTTGTTACATCGACAGGTTCTGTTGCTGCCGATATTACCATAAAGAGTTTGAAAAGAATGGGATTTCGTGTGGTTGGCTGTAATATATATCCACAATCATGGGTTGTCGAATCATGTGAAGTTGATGTGTTTTATCAAGCTCCTCCTGTTTCTAATGCAGAATTATATTTAGAATTTATAAAGGAGATTTGTACAAAAGAAAAAGTATCATTGGTATTACCAATGATAGATTATGAAATAGATGTTTTGTCTGATAATCGAGAATGGTTTGATAATAATAATGTTACTCTTTGTATAAATTCTCCAGAGACATTACAAGTTCTTAGGAATAAGAAATTATTGGCTGATTATGTTGCAAATAATTGTCCTGATATTCAATCTATTCCAACCGTTTTGCTAAAAGATATAGATGATCTCAAATGGCCATTCCCTATAGTGTGTAAGCCAAACAGTGGTCGTAGCAGCCAAGGTCTTACATATATTTATAGTCAAAAGGAATGGAATGCGTTTAGAGAGAATGCTGATAAAGAAGTATACATTGTTGAACCATTCATTGATGGTCCAAGAGTGGTTGTTGAAATCGTAAGACAACCTAATCCACACCGAGTTATAGCAACAACGAGAAGAGAATTATTGTCAACTCCACATGGCTGTTCAACAACTGTGTTTGTATATCAAGATAAGGATCTTGAAGAAAGTTGCAAGAATCTTGCTGACAAGTTGAATATTATAGGCGATGTGAACTTTGAGTTTATTTTGGATAAGAATGGTGTCTATCATCTGTTAGAGTGTAATCCAAGATTCTCTGCTGGTTGTGAATTTGTGTGTATGAGTGGATATGATTATATAGAAAATCACATAAAGTGCTTTTTAGGTAAGGAAATAGAAGAATGTCATTTCAAGCACAATATGGTTATTGCTCGTAAGTATGAAGAATATATCACCGCAGTTGATGTAGAAGTCCCTTATGAAAATACTCACCATTGATTTGGGTTTTGTTGCTATTTGACCGCGTACAGAATCCGTAATTATCCTGCAGAAAAAGAAGAGAGAAGCATGATCTTCTATTTCGTGTCTTGTGACATATAAACAGGAAATCTACTTATATAAATAATAGAACAATGGAATGTTATCGTTGCTACAGTTACTAGGAGCCTAGTCTAAATTTGTTAGAATACATAATGCTAGTGTATTAGAAGTGTGATATGATAAACTTTACAGTTGGTCCTGTTCAAATGGACCAAGAGACTCGAAATATTGCAGCAGAGCAAATTCCATATTTTAGAACGCCAGAGTTTTCTGCAATAATGAAAGAAAACGAAGGCCTCCTGTGCAAGTTCTTTGACGCTCCGTCTGGGGCTCGCGTGATTTTTATGACAGGTTCTGGCACTGCGAGTATGGAAGGCGGAATAATGAATTTCTTTACGTCGCAAGATAAGGTCCTTGTAGTGAATGGTGGAAGCTTTGGACATCGATTTGTTGAACTTTGCCAGATACATGATGTCCCTTTCACTGAAATAAAACTTGAACTTGGACAGCCAATTACAAAGGAAACTCTTTCGAAGTTCGATAATGGTGGATATACAGGGATGGTTCTGCAGTTGTGTGAAACTTCATCAGGAGTTCTTTTTGATATGAATCTTGTTGGAGATTTCTGTAAGCGAAACGGTATATTTTTATTCGTTGATGCTGTAAGTGGATTCCTTGCAGATAAAGTCTCTATGAAAGAGATGCATATAAATGCAGTGATTACTGGAAGTCAGAAAGCTCTATCATTACCTCCGAGTATGAGTTTCTCTGTTCTTGATGAAGCGGCGCAAAAGCGATGCTTCGAGAATAACGTAAAGAGCATGTACTTCAATTATGCGGATTATCTGAAAAACGGAGAACGAGGGCAAACCCCGTTTACTCCAGCCGTTGGAACACTTTTGCAGTTGAACGAAAAGCTTCGTCGTATAGACTCTAACGGTGGAATTATTGCGGCAAATGAGGAGGCTAGGAAACGGGCTGAGTACTTTAGAAGCAGAATAGCCCATCTCCCTCTGAAAATGTTTGTATCGTCGGAGCATGCTTCAAATTGCGTGACCGCACTTTCTCCAACTAAGATAGGTGTCAATGCTCATAAAATATTTGAAATAATAAAAGATGAATATGGGATTTGGATTTGTCCTAACGCAGGAGATTTGGCAGAAAAAGTTTTTCGTGTTGGGCATATAGGTTCAATCTCAAAAGAAGAAATCGACAAACTGATTGACGTGTTTGATGACTTGGTAAAACGAGAACTCTTATAGGTAGTAAAAATGATAGCAGGAAAAACAGTTGTATACACAAGTGGAACATTTGACATGCTACATGCCAATCATATAAAAATGATAGAATATGCACGTTCTCTTGGAGATATACTTATTGTAGGAGTCAATACGGATGAACTTGTGGAGAGCTACAAGTCTATGCCGATAATTCCATTTGAAGAACGTATTACGCTTATGAAAGCGTTGAAATATCCAGATATTGTGATACCTCAACATTCGCTCGACCATACAGACAAAGTCAAAAAACTAAATTTCGACGTTTTTGTTGTAGGCGATGATTGGACTGGTAAATACGACTATTTGAAAGATCAAGGTGTCGATGTGGTGTATTTCCCTTATGGTGCGGGCGTAAGTAGTACTAATCTGAAAAAACGAATTTACGAGAGTTACGAGCAGATGAAGCATAAGGCGGATACTCATTTTTCAAATGATGTGGACGTAAGAACAAAAAAATGATGAGAGATTGGGTGATAATGTTTATTCAGGTGATAAAGTAAAATGCCACAAGAAAGTAATCAATCATCACTAAAATCAAAAACCGTATCTGGCGTAGGATGGTCGGCGGTAGATGTGTTAGCAAGTCAAGGAGTTAGCTTTTTTGTCGGTCTAATTTTGGCAAGGTTGCTTACTCCATCAGAATATGGTCTTATTGGTATTGCCCTCATTTTTATAACAATACTCTCTGGTTTTGTTGATTGTGGTTTTTCAAATGCACTAATCCGAAAAAAAGAAGTTTCCGATAAAGATTACAATACTATGTTCGTTACGAATTTAACAATGAGCATAGTAGTCTTTTTGATACTATACTTGTGTGCCCCATTAGTAGCGGACTTTTTTGATAATGAGGAAATAAAAAGTTTGTTGCGAGTTCTATCCTTGATTGTCGTTGTTCAATCGATGTCGATAGTTCAGCATACAATACTTACAAAACGTATCGATTTCAAAACACAAACCAAAGTAACAATCATAGCGGCTATTACAAGTGGAATTGTTGGTATAACTTTAGCGTTTTGGGGATGTGGCGTATGGGCGTTAGTGGCGCAACAGATGTCATATCAAATTATAAACACCCTTTTCCTATTTATTTTCAATAAATGGATACCAAATTTCAGTTTCGATCGAGAATGTTTTCGTTATATGTGGGGCTTTGGTTGGAAACTAATGTTGTCTGGTTTTTTGGATAGAACATGGGCTCAATTATATCAGACTGTAGTAGGTAAGTGTTATTCGCCAGAGACTCTCGGACAGTATTCTCGAGCGAAGCATTTTTCGCAGATTTTTTCACAAAACCTTACCTCAATAATTCAGCGTGTAACGTATCCTGCATTGGCTGAAGTCCAGAACGATAAACAACGCATGATTACTGCTTATAGGAAAATAATAAAAACGACAATGTTCGTTACCGCCGTGTGCATGTTTTCGTTAGGTGCGATTTCTGAGCCGCTGATATATTGCCTTATAGGTGATCAATGGCATCAAGCAGCAACATTTTTGCCATTAATTTGCATTACGATGTCGTTATATCCTTTACATGCAATTAACCTGAATATGCTTCAAGTTCAAGGCCGAACAGACTTGTTTTTAGTATTGGAAATTATCAAAAAGATCATTGGAATCGGGCCTTTATGTTTAGGAATATTTGTTGACATTTATTGGATGTTGGTAGGAAGTATCGTTACTGGTGTAATAGCTTTTTTCCTAAACTCACATTGGTCAGGGAAACTTTTAGGATATTCTTCGTGGCAGCAATTGAAAGACGTAGCTTCATCGTATATTATTGCGTTAATCATCGCGGTTTCGGTGTATTTCTTGAAGTATATGCCAGTGTCGTATTGGGTAATACTCCCTTTGCAAGTAGCTTTAGGCTCAGGGGTGTTCGTTTTGATTTGTTGGGCTAGTAAAATAAAAGAATACCAAGATGTTAGGGAAATTGCGATAGGATATCTGAAAAATATAAAAAGGAAATGACCAAAGTTGGTATCTCAAGATATTAATAACATTATTCAAAAAGTGGTAAATAATATTATTACACATAAGAAACAAAGGGATTCCAATCTTGAACTATTCAGAATTTTGACAATGTTGCTTATTGTAGCGCATCATTATGTCGTAAATTCTGGTTTGATGGATTCTGATGGACCTATTTTCGCAAATGCACTTTCTTTACACTCAATTTTTCTGTTGCTTGTAGGTGCGTGGGGTAAAATAGGAATCAATTGCTTTGTCTTGATAACTGGTTATTTTATGTGCAAATCAGAAATATCAATGACAAAGTTTCTGAAACTTCTTTTAGAAATAATGTTTTACAAAATAGTTATTGGAATAATATTTATTTTGTCTGATTGTCAGCTATTTGAATTGAAGAACATTCTGAAACTCTTTATTCCTGTTTTGTCTGTAAAACAAAATTTCAGTGAATGTTTTATTTTGTTTTTCCTGTTTATTCCCTTTTTGAATGTCTTAATACGAAATATAGATGAAAAGAAGCATGTTTATTTGTTGATAATATGCTTGTTAACATATACGTTGTTTGGTACAATTCATAGTGTTGATATGAATTACGTTTCATGGTTTATGATTCTGTACATTGTTTCTTCGTATATAAGACTATACCCGAAAAAATGGATGACAAATCAAAATTTTTGCGGTTTGATGTTTTTGCTAATGGTGATATTGTCGGTACTGAGTGTTTTGATATGTACATGGTTAGGGGTTAGAACAAATAAAAATATACCATTCATTTTTGTAACGGATTCAAATACTCTTTTAGCAGTTTTGACTGGAGTTTTTGCATTTTTGTTCTTCAAAAATTTGAAACTTTCTTGCAACAAATTTATAAATACTATTGCGTCAACTACATTCGGGGTTTTGTTGATTCATGCCAATAGTGACATAATGCGTCAATGGTTGTGGAAAGATACATTGGACAATGTTGGACATTATGGCTCTTCATTGTATGTGATTTGTTGCGTAATAGGCGTTTTTGCGGTTTGCTCGGCAATAGATTTTTTGAGGATAAAATTTATTGAAATGCCGTTTTTCAACTTTTTGAACAAGAAATATGCTAATATAATACATGTATTCAAGAATAAGGAGGATTGGGTATTAGAGAAATTTGGCGTCAGAAATAATTAGATTTTTATAGATATTCAATTAATATTATTTGGAGGAAGTAAGCTTGAAGGATGGGAAGTACACTATATGTAATATAGTACCAGATGAAAAATTTATTGATGGAGCTATTGAATGTTTGAATTTGTATGCTGACAAATGGGATACGCAGTGGATTGTGTGCAAAAATGTTAGCAATGAACTGCGGTACATACAAAGCTATAAAGATATAATCATCAAGATGTCGGAAGATAAGATCTTGGATTATATTGTAGACAACCAATTCGATGCTGTTATATTACATGGATTTGGCGAATTATCACCATCAATTATTGCTAAAATACCACTTGATATAAAAGTGTTTTGGTTTGGATGGGGATATGATATTTATAACTACCCAATTCAATTGCCTTTTTTGAAGTGGAATCTATATAAACCCAAAACAAAAAAGTTTATAACACCACCATTATATAAGAGAGTCAGTAGGTGGGTGTCTAATATGATATTCTTTTTATTGTTGAAAGGTAGAAGTTACAAAAAAGCGCTTCGACGGATCGACTATTTTGCAGGAATAATGAGTTTTGAATACGACTTATTGAAGCAAAATCTCAATTTTAGAGCAAAAAAGGTCGCATTTGGGTATTTAAGTTTAGCAGAGCTAAATGCTATCGAAGTAGACGAAAAGTATAATGGCAATAATATTTTGATTGGTAATTCTGCTGCGCTTACAAACAATCATTTAGATCTGTTGGATTATATGACGAATATAGACCTAAATGATAAAAAGATAATACTACCCTTAAGTTATGCAGGACCACGAAATTATGTTGAGAAGGTTGTAGAATCTTATAAAGAATCATTTGGAAATAATGTAATAGCGCTAACGGACTTTATGCCCAAAGTTGAATATAACGAGTATATAAAAAGTTGTAGTGCAGCAGTGTTTTTTATGGAGCGACAACAAGCTATGGCCAACATAAATACTGCTTTGAAATATGGTTGCAAAGTGTTTCTATCGGAAAAAAATCCAGTATATCCATTTTATAAAGATTTGGGTATCTCAATATTTTCTGTGGAACATGATTTTACTAATAAAAATCTTTCAACTCCATTGTCAGATATAGAAATTGAGAAAAACAGAGCTGTATTGAAGAATATTCGTGGTTATAATGCTTATATTGAAAAATTAAATACGATATATCGAGCATTAAGTCAAGTATAAAATAAGAGGCACTGAGTTAATCACTCATTATAGAGTGAAATATAAACAGAAATGCGATATAAATTTTTTTCCATAATTATTCCTCACCACAATATTCCCAAGTTGTTGAAGCGCTTGCTAAATTCAATTCCAAAGCGTGACGATGTTGAAATAATTGTGGTTGATGACAAAAGTGATCAAGAATTTATTTCTGAACTTTATGGTTTGGAGAAGGAGTATTGCGATGCAAAATTTGTTTTTTGTGACGAGTGTAAGGGTGGTGGAGCTGCGAGAAATGTTGGTTTGCAATATGCAAGTGGAGAATGGATACTCTTTGCGGATGCTGATGATTTCTTCAATTATTGTATAAACGATGCATTAGATGATTATAAAAATAGTGATGCTGACGTAGTTTACTTCAATGCGAATTCTCTTGATTGTGATTTATATACGGCAATTAATAGGGTTGGTCACTTGAATGATTTTATAGATGAATACGTATGTTCAAGGAAAGATCTGAACCTTCGATACAAATTTGGTGAGCCTTGGTGTAAAATGGTGAGAAGAAGGTTGATAATTGATAATAATATCAGGTTTGAAGAAACATCTATTCATAATGATACTGCGTACTCGTATCTCGTTGGTTTTTTTGCCAAGAAAATACTAGTAGACAGAAGAGCAATATATTGCGTAACCGGAAGAGAAAACTCGGTAAGCAAAGGTGTAAGTTTTGAGAAGAAATTAGAGCGCGTAGGTGTCTTTTCTCGTTCTTCGAAGTTCTTCAAGTCGCACGATATACCAGTGACAGAAACACGTCATTTTAAGCAATTATTTGAATTGATGTTTGAGAATAAACGGTTCTATATACAAGCAATTGATATGATGAACCAGTGTGGGTATACGTCTGTTGAAATCAGAGTTGGATTGCTTAAACAGTTTGTTGTATACCTTATTAGTATTCCCAAACAATGGGTTAAGCACATTCTGCAACGGATGTTAGGAAAACATTATTGTTAATATAAGTAGAGTAACGAGACTTTGTTCAAACAAACACAACTTGGCTTTTTGAGGCAATCAAAGCCTATAATTGTTGTGCGTAGCAAGTCATATGCTCCAATGAATTAATAGAAACTATGAATATAGCAGTAGCAGGAACAGGTTATGTGGGTTTGAGTATAGCAACCTTGTTAGCACAGCACAATCATGTAACCGCAGTAGATGTAGTTAGTGAGAAAGTTGATTTGATAAACCAACGTCGCTCGCCTATACAAGATGAATACATAGAGAAATATCTTGCAGAGAAGCAGCTTGATTTGACAGCTACCCTTGATGGTGAATCAGCATATAAGGATGCAGAGTTTGTTGTGATAGCTGCACCTACGAATTATGACCCACTGAAGAATTTCTTTGATACTTCGCATGTGGAGGAGGTTATCGACCTTGTACTTAAGGTAAATCCCGATGCGGTTATGGTGATCAAGAGCACTATTCCTGTTGGATATACGCGTAACCTCTATGTTAAGTATGCAAAACAGGGAGTGAAGAAGCTAAACTTGCTGTTTTCTCCTGAGTTCCTTCGCGAAAGCAAGGCTTTATATGACAACCTATATCCTAGTCGTATAATTGTTGGCATTCCGCAAATAAAGGTTGGTGCTGAGTTTCAGGAGGAGAATGACGCAATAATGCAAGTGACTGATGTGAAGTTCCTTGCGGAGCGCGCTCATGTATTTGCCTCTTTGCTTCAACAAGGTGCGATTAAGCAAGATATTCCAACGCTTTTTATGGGCGCCAAAGAGGCTGAGGCAGTAAAACTCTTTGCAAATACATATTTGGCTTTGCGAGTAAGCTATTTCAATGAACTTGATACTTACGCAGAAGTTAAGAAACTCGATACGCAGTCTATTATCGAAGGTGTCGGCTTAGATCCTCGCATTGGTACTCATTATAACAATCCAAGTTTTGGCTACGGCGGCTATTGTTTACCTAAAGATACTAAGCAATTGCTTGCCAATTACGAAGATGTGCCCGAGGACCTTATCCGTGCAATAGTAGAGAGTAATAGAACGCGAAAGGATTTCATCGCAAATGCCGTTTTGCAAAAGGCTGGCTATTATGTGGAAAGTAGTAATTATGCTGCTGATAAAGAACGTAATTGCATTATCGGAGTTTTCCGTTTGACCATGAAGAGCAACTCTGATAATTTCCGTCAAAGTGCTATTCAAGGCATAATGAAACGTATAAAAGCCAAAGGAGCAGAGGTTATTATTTATGAGCCGACATTAGAGAGTGGCACAACGTTCTTTGGGTCCTTGGTTGTAAACGATCTTGACGAGTTCAAGCGACGTAGCCAAGCTATCATTGCCAATCGTTACGACAGCCGTTTAGATGATGTTGTGGATAAGGTCTATACGAGGGATTTGTTTAGGAGGGATTAGTGATTATAAATTATAAAGAATCATCAAACACCTAAGACAACGTTTTATATTACGTCCTAGTACAGAAAGATTCGTTTCTTGCCCACATGTTAGAATTCTAGATATAGAACAAGCAATTGTATAAATATAAAATTTCTCTTATTAAATAACATAACCATGTATGTTGAATGTATTATTCATATTTTCATTAATTCTGAAAATAAACATTTATAATATTCCATAGTATGAGAACCATAGCAATTATAATAGCAAGTGGAACTGGACATAGGATGGGGCAAAACATCCCTAAGCAGTTTATAAACGTATATGATAAACCAGTTATTATATATACATTAGAGAGTTTTCAAGTGCATTCTTTGATAGATGAAATAGAAGTCGTTTGTCTTGAGGGATGGCATGATGTTTTGTGGGCTTATGCGCGTCAGTTTAATATTTCTAAATTGAAAAGTGTTGTAAGTGGTGGTATTTCTGCTCAAGAAAGTATTCGTAATGGTGTTTATAATCTTGAGGGTAAAGTTCATGATGATGACATTGTTGTAATTCATGATGGGATTCGACCATTAGTAGATGATTCTGTTTTGACAGATGTTATTCTAAAGGCGAAGAAGTATGGTAATGGAGTAACATCTCTCCCTTATAATGAACAGATTTTTGTTGTAAACCCAGAAAATGTAAATACAACAAAACAGTATATTCCAAGAGAAACATTGCGTAGGGTATCTACGCCACAAGCGTACCAATTCAAAAAACTAAATGAAGCATATCATGAAGCATTTGAAAAAGCAATAGGAATCTATGGCTCTTCTTATACGAATACTATGATGGTGGAATTGGGGGAGACGCTTTTTTTTGCTGCAGGTTCTGATAAAAATATCAAATTAACAACAAAAGATGATCTTGAAATGTTCAAAGGTTATCTAAACATGAGTAAGGACACATGGTTGAAATGATGAATAAGCAACACCCACTTTATCAAGAAGATCTTAATTATATTTTAGGAATAAAAGGGATTGGATGTATACAAAATAAAAAATTCCTAATAACAGGAGCGACAGGCCTTATTGGCGTTTGCCTAGTAGATGCACTTATGCATTATAACTTAAAAGGTGCTAATATTAAAGTGTATGCAGTCGGTCGTAACAAAGAAAAGTCTGCGCAAAGGCTTGGGGAATATTATTCAAATGAGAATTTTTGTTTCATTGAGCAAGATGTTCGAGAACCATTACCTCAAGACATACAAGTAGATTTCATTATTCCTCTAGCAAGTAATACACATCCTTTGGCATATTCTCAGTATCCTATAGAGACAATTGAAATTAATGTTAAAGGTGTTGAGCATGCGCTTCAAAAAGCAAGCTCTTGTGGAGCTTTAGTGTTATATCCTTCCACTGTTGAAGTATATGGTAATTCAATAGGAAATAATGTTTTTACAGAAGATTATACAGGACAATTGAATTTGTCTACCTCTAGATCTTGTTATACAGAATCAAAACGTGTTAGTGAGGCTTTATGTCAATCATACATTTCGGAGAAAAATGTTAGAGTGAAGATTGTTAGATTGTGTCGAGTTTTTGGTCCTACAATGTTAATAAACGATACAAAAGCGTCGTCTCAATTTATAATAAAAGCGCTCAAAGGGGAAAATATACTTTTGAAAAGTAGTGGAGAACAGTATTTCTCTTATGCCTATGTTTCTGATGTTGTGGCCGCGATGTTATATGTTTTGGTTCATGGCAAAAATGGCGTTGCATACAATATTGCAAACGATAAAAGTAATGTCCATTTGAAGGATTTCGCTAAGGCATGTGCAAGCATTGTGGGAACAAAAGTTGAATTTGAACTCCCTACAGAGGTAGAAAGAAATGGTTATTCAGTGGCAACACAAGCGATATTGAACTCAGATAGAATAAAAAGTTTAGGTTTTTCCCCAAAATATACTTTTGATGACGCTATTAGGAGAACAATATCAATTATTAATGATCCCATATATATATTATGATATGTTATGTATTAAGGTGAAAAATTTGAAATAGTGACGAGTATTGATAATAGGACTAGGGTATATAGAGGCATGGGGGCGCAAACAATAGTTACGATTTGTTTGGGTATATTGGGTATTACATATTTTTCAATCATGTCTCGTTTGTTGACGAAGGAGGATTTTGGCTATTATGCTATAGTAACTGCGATTACTTCTATTTTGGCAAGTTTATCTGAGGCAGGTTTGGGTGCAGCAATTATACAAAATAAGGAAGCTAATGAAGATTACATACGAACATCTTGGTCAATTAGTATAATAATAGGTCTTTTGTTTACAGCGTTCTTGTTCCTTTCTTCGGGAGTTATGTCATATATATTTGTTGGGTCAAATGCACTTCAAAAATGCTATCAACTTATGTCAGTAATACTTTTATTCTATGCCATAAATGGTGTTGGAAGAGCTGTCCTTATGAAGCAACTTAAGTTCCTTCAATACGGTTTATTTGATATAGTTGCATATATGTTGTCGTCTTTGGTGGGAATATTAATGGCATATTATGAATTTGGCGTGTATTCTGTGTTGATAGCAATGTTGTTACATCAAGTTTTTCTGTGTATACAAATATGTGTTATTAATAGTAATTTGTTGCGCTTTTCTATAAACGCGAGTTATGTTAGTCAAATAATTTCTTTCGGTGGATGGTTGACGGGGAGTGTTATTATTAGAAATATTACAGATCAATTGGACAAGTTGATTACAAGGAAGTGGATTCCAGTAGCAGAACTTGGCGCATATAACCGTCCAGTTGGTTTGCAGTCGCAGATCACTGGCTATGTTAATGGGGTTTTTGATACCATACTATTCCCTATATTATCAAATATAAACAATGATACACATAAGATTTCATCAGCGTATCTAAAATCGACATATTTAGTGTCCCTTTTCTCAATAATTCTTTCTGCGTTTTTCATCTTATGTGATGAAATTTTTATTTCTATTTTTTTGGGTGAAAAATGGATGTATTTATCAGCGGTGTTTCAGATCGTGTCTATATCTATTGCATTCCTTAGCTTTAGCAGATTGGCGGATTGCTTTTTTAGAAGTTTGGGTAAAGTAAAACAATATTTTTATGTCCGTCTACTTGTAATGGTGAGTACATGTGTATCTATGTTTGTAGGTAGCCATTATGGAATTGTAGGATTAGCTATAGGCCTTTTGCTCTCACGTATTTTAGATGCCGTTTTCAAAGGTGTTTATTTATATAGAAATGTATCGATAAATATGCAAAACGTTAGATTAGTTTCATATAAGTATTGCTGTGTCCCGATACTAATTTTCACTTTTTGCTATTTGATAAAGGTTGTTCTGCCTTTTGGAACATATATATCCGTGCTTTTATTCACATTAGTGCTTTTATATATTATAGTATTTCGGCCAATGTCTTTGGGGCAAATATTTTATGATAATGTATACACGCAGATAGATGATAAAATAAGGAAATATTTTTATACAAATGAAAAACATCATAATGTTTGTGATTAAGCTTTTGGCACTTGTTGTTTGGGCTGGGGCCCATTTAGTACCAAGAAATAAAAATATATGGTTGTTTGGGGAACCCAATGGGTTTAATAATAATTCAAAATATCTTTTTTTAGATATTATTGAGAGCCATCCTAATATTAAGGCAATATGGATAAGTAGCGATAAGATCCTAGCAAAAGAATTGAGAGATCATGGATTAAATGCGAGGTATAAATGGTCAATAAAAGGTATAGTTTATTGTCTTATAGCGAAAGTATATGTGGTTTCTTGGACCCAAGGAGATATAAGTTTTTATCTTTCAGGTGGTGCAATAATAGTAAATTTATGGCATGGCGTTGGTGCAAAAAAATGTTTGTGGCTATTACCTGAAAATATAGTATATGAAAATGCTAAACTATTCAGTAAATCATATCATTTGGTTAATAACCCGGCATTGTATTTCCCTCCCAATTTAGTACTTTCAACGTCTCCGTTTTATACTGAAAATGTTTTTGTGAAATTTTTCAGAATTAGGAGAGAGGATTGTGTCGAGGATATATATCCGCGAGTCAAGTTTATGTTGAAATCGCGTCAAGAAATCTTGGATGTTCTTGAGAAATATTCTTTTGTACGTCAATTGCAATTTAATGTGAGTTTGGCTAAATATCGGAGGGTGTTCTTGTATGCTCCTACGTATCGCGATAATAAACAAGACTTTGTTACGCATAGTGGAATTGATTTTATGGCCATAAATGAACGAATGATTTCCACAAAGTCTTTGTTTATTGTTAAATTTCATCCTGCAACAATTTACGATAATGCAAAGTATGCCACATTATCTAATGTGCGATTCCTTGATGTAAAGGATGATTTATATTCGATTATGCCATATACAGATGTCCTCATAACTGATTATAGCTCCATATTGGCAGATTATTTATTGCTTCACAAAAAAATAATAGCATTTTTATTTGATTTTGATAGCTATAAAAAGAATTGCCGTGAGTTGCAATTTGATTTCCTCTCTACAATAGAAGGTATACCAATTGCATGGAATAGTAATGAGTTGTTGTCACTTTTGTATACGGATTTGCCAGATATTCCTAGAGATTTGATACAAAGATATTGGCAACCTTCGGAGTCGTTGGTTGAAAGAATCTTTCATTTGGAAGGACTTTGATATCATTTTTGTATGCAGTAATAAATGATTTTGCGCTAACAAACTATTTTATATAGTGTCGATTAATGGTTGATAATGATTAGTACAGTTCCTACCCATACAATTCGCTTGCTCCTATTAATAGGTATATACTATTTAATTATAGTAAGTCTTTATTGGAAGAAAAATGTTACTAATTTCGACTCTGGCCAGAGGACACAAATGTCTCTTATACTTTGTGTCTTGATACATTTAGTGTTTGCTTTTGATGGAGGAGATTATTTCAATTATTATGGAATAGTTGCGTTACGGAACTTTGAAGACGGCGCACAAGAGCCATTCTATTCATGGCTTGCTGATCTTTTAGATTATAACTATCTTTTGTGGAGATTGGTAGTTTGGGGAGGGGCTTTGTTGTTGTTTGCAATAACGGCAAGAAGGTTCGCGTTGGATCCGTATAAGGTAGTATTCCTACTATACGTTATGTATATTAATCTTTTTGATTATGCGCGAGCGACTTTAGGTATGGCAATGTTTTTATTTGGGCTGTCGTTTTGGTGTGTTCCTATTGATAGATATAAGTTTTTTTCATATCTAATTTTGGGACCATTGTTTATGTATGCTTCTACATTTTTACATAGTAGTATGTTGATTGCTTGTGCAGCATCTGTTGTCGTATTTATAAAAATGGGGAAAACGAGACTATTAGTCACGTTAATAGTTTTTTCTTTGTTAGTGACAACTCTGTTCTCTGCGTATCAAAATCTACTATCGTCTGTTTTGTCTTCTAACGATGAATATATATCTAACAAGGCAGAGAGATATTCTTCTCAGGAATACTATCTTTCAGATTTTAGTACCCTAGACCAGATTCGAAAATATTGGGAATATGCAACAATTTTTTTACCTGCGTTTATTTCTACCTTCAATATTTTTCAGAATAAAGAGCGAGGTTCTCGTTCCTATATAGGTATTTTGAGGTTGTACAATTTCATCATTGGTGTTTTTTTTGTGGCAATACTGTTGTTGTCATTCACACAAACAATAGCGTTCTTTTATAGAATCTTATACATGTCTTTCATGTCTAGTGTTATTCTTTTGTTCTTTTGTAGAAAAGAAGGTATTGTCTCTAAAAGGTTATTTAATGCTATTATTTATATTTGTTTGTTACATTTCTTTTTTAGACTTTCTAAATTTATACTAGGGGGTAGTATACCTTGGTAAGTACTTATGGGTTAGATTCTATTAATATGAAAGGATATTTGTTGTTAGTTGATTTCGCCCGCGTGTATTCGTATCTCTGGGATAAGTTGTGGGCTCCAATTTGGAAGCGTGCTATGAAACATTGCGGTAAGGGTGTATACCTGCGCCCAATGTCAAGTGATATAAAGGGTTTATGGAATCTAAGTATAGGTGATTATACATCTATTCCTAAAGGAAGTACTTTTTATTGTACTCGTGCAGAATTGAAAATCGGCAATAAGGTAATATTTGGTCCTAAGCCTACAATTATTACAGGTGACCATCGTATGGACATTATTGGTAAATATATAATTGACGTATTGGATGATGAAAAATTGCCAGCAAATGATTTGCCAGTGGTAATAGAAGATGATGTTTGGGTTGGAGCAAACGTTACAATTCTAAAAGGAGTAACAATAGGTAGAGGAAGTGTGGTAGCAGCAGGCGCTGTTGTGACGAAAAGTTGTGAACCTTATAGTATTATTGGTGGCGTTCCTGCAAAGTTGATTAAGATGCGATTTACTCCGGAGCAGATAAAAGAACATGAAAAAATATTGAAGACTAAAGAATAAATATGTCACGAGTATTAGTAATAGCCACTAGTCGAAAGACTCGGGGGGGTATTACCTCTGTAATAAAAGCCCACGAAACTGGAGCGCAATGGAAAAAATATCATTGTGTGTGGATACAGACGCACCGAGATGGAGTTGTTTGGCGAAAAATTTTATACTTAATAATTGCATACATAAAATTTGTATTTCTTATTCCGTTTTATGACATAGTGCATGTTCACGGAACCTCAGGTACTTCAGGAAAGAGGAAACTCCCGTTTGTATGGTTGGCAAAAAAGTTAAGAAAGAAATGTATATACCATTTTCATCCATCCTCAGAAAAGGCCTTGCTAGACGAAAAAAATAGAATAATACTAAAATCATTGTTCGATAAGGTTGATGTTATTTTAGCATTAAGTCCGTTGTGGGCAAAGAGAATCAAAGAAACATTTCCTAATGAAAGATATAATGTTCAAGTTTTATGGAATCCTTGTCCTCTTGTTAAGAGACGACTTGATCGGAAAAAAAAATATATCCTATATGCAGGAACATTAATTAAGAGAAAAGGTTATGATGTTCTTTTGCGAGCTTTCGGGGAAATCGCGTACAAATATCCAGATTGGAGTTTGGTCTTTGCCGGAAATCCCTATTTGCAAGAGGGAATAAACGAATTAGAAGATGGAAAACGAATAGCAAAAGAGTTAAAAATATCGGATAATGTAAAATGGTTGGGCTGGGTTTCTGGAGAAGAAAAGGAAAAGACTTTCAATGAAGCTTCAATATATTGTCTTGCTAGTGAAGGTGAGGGTTTCCCAATGGGAGTTTTAGATGCATGGGCATATGGTTTGCCTTGCGTCATGACACCGGTAGGTGGAATTAACGACATTGTTCAAGATGGCATAAATGGTCTTTTGTTTCCTATCGGTGATTATAATACGTTGGCTCAAAAATTAGATGAGTTAATGTCTGATAGCCAGTTGCGTAATTGTATTGTAGAGCAAACAGATAATTTGGTTCTAGATAGGTTTAGCATCGACAACATAAATAAAAACTTGGATCATATTTATTCTTCATTATTACCTAAACAAGATATTATTTGACATGAAAATCCTAATCAATGCATACGCTGTGCGTCCAAATAGTGGCAGTGAAGGTGGTGCCGCATGGCAATGGATAACACGACTCTCTCAAAAAAACGAGTTATATATTATAACTGAAGGTGAGTGGCGAAAAGAAATAGAACAAGAGTTAGCAAAACAATCGAATAGAGATAGCATACATTTCTACTATAATACAGTTTCGGATAAGATTCGTAGAATGTGTTGGAATCAAGGCGATTATCGTTTTTATTTCTATTATGCAAAATGGCAAAAGAAAACACTTGCTATTGCAAAGGAGATAATGAAAAATGAAAAAATCGATTTGATACATCAACTCAACATGATTGGATTCCGAGAACCTGGCTATTTGTGGAAAATAAAGAGGATTCCGTTTGTGTGGGGTCCGATTGGTGGTATGAATATGGTGCCAATGCAGTACATGAAAGATGCACCGATAGGAATACGAATAAAATATAGATTGAAGAACTTTGTTAGTTGTATACAATATAAGTATTCGCCTCGAGTTCTGAGAACCATAAAACGAGCGGATGCGCTGCTTGCTGCAAATAAGGCTTCGTATGATATTTTGACAAAGTTATATCCCAATAAATATGTTACGCTTGTTAATGAGACAGGTAGTAATAGTAACGATGTTGAAGTAAGAAAGAAAGGTGATAAAAAGACATTTGATATATTGTGGGTTGGTCGTTTTATCCCTACAAAGTTGTTGGGACTTTCGTTAGAGGTTTTTAGTAACTTAAGAGAGTTGCCAGGATTGAAAGTTCATATCGTAGGACAGGCCTTTGATGAGGTAGATACAGAAAGGTATCATCTAATGGCAAAAGAAATGGGGATTGAAAGCATTTGCCAATGGCATGGGTGGGTGTCTCATGATGAAGTGCAACAATTGATGCAGAAATCAGATATTTTCTTTTTCCCAAGTGTTGTAGAAGGAACTCCGCATGTCGTATTAGAGGCTATTGCAAATTGTTTGCCTATTGTATGCTTTGATACTTGTGGACAAGCAGAAGCTGTGGATGATACTGTAGGAAGAAAAATACAACTGAGTACGCCAAGAGAATCTATTGATCTTTTTACTGATACTATTAAAACTCTATACAAAGATAGGGTTTTGTTAGCATCTCTTTCCAATGGATGTATCAATAGAAAACAACAATTATCTTGGGATAGAAAATTTGCGCAATTAGAAGAAATATACGAAAAGATAATAAGTGAGCATAGTAACTAAAATTGCCAAGTAATCATGTCTCAAAGGATAATAGCTTTAGATTATATAAGGGTAGTAGCAGTGTTCATGATACTACTATGTCACTATTTCTTGTTTAGTGACTTAAACTCTGGTGTAGGTAGGTATTGCGGTGGTACTGGAAATATCATATTCTTTGTGGTATCGGCATTACTCTATGGGGTGAAATATCATACGCCTAATGGCAACAAAGAGGCTCAGATAGATTGTTACAGTTTTGCAATAAGACGATGTATTAAATTAGGTTCATCTGTTTGGCCTTTTCTTATTTTATTAGTTACCTCTTATATAATATATAATGTTGATTTTTCGTGGGTCGACGTGAGTTTGAACTTCGTGTTTTTAGGATATTTAGGAAAACTGCCGGGCAATGGACATCTGTGGTTTCTAACTATATTGATTGTATGTTATGCAGAAATGCTATTATTATTGAAACTTAAGAGTATCGGATCGTACGTCCCTTGGCTGATAATAGTATCGTCAGTAATTGTGCTCCTTATAGGAGAAAAAATGGGCATCCCAAGCGGAGTTTTTGTGGCGATAGGTATGTTTGGTTTTGTATTTATAAAGGCTAATTGGATTCTTGAGAAGTCAAAAGAAATGCATTGGGCTGTGGCTGTGTCAATGATAGTATTAAATGTACTTGCCTTAATACTTGAGTATAATGATTTGTTTGGCTATTCGCGAGTTTTGCATTTCCTTCTAACGGGTATATGTGGATTATCGTTATTGTCGGTTTTATTGAAAATTGTGCCGAATAAGAATAGTAGTGTTATTTCTTTTTTGAGTGGAATCAGTTTCGAAATATATATAGTTCACCACACGTTGTGCGATGGTCCATTTGTAAAGATTACCTCTTGGTCTTGTGGTCATGTATATAACTTCATCGCACTTGTTGTATTGTCAATAATTATAGCAACGATGCTAAACTTTATATCTAAGAGGGTCTCTAAATTCTTGATGATGATGTGTGGGAAATAAATAATTCCTCACAGATTTGAAACTGAGATTAAAAGAATACTACGACTTTGAGTAAATAGAAAATTGTTGTATAAATTATCAGATAGCTGAAAGGAACCTATAAAAGAGTTCACATGGGAGAGAAGGGCAAACGAGATGTTGAGAATATAATAGTTATGGGGTATAATCCTACATTGAAATGGGCAAAGAAAGAAATCTATCGATAGAATTGTTGAAGTTTATTGCTGTGATAATAGTAATAAACTCTCATTCTGATCCTTTATACGGCGAAGAGTATCATTATATGTCAACTGGAGGAGCAATAGGCGATGCTTTGTTCTTTTTCGCATCTGGTTTTACGCTTTTCTTAGGACGTTTGGGCCGATTTGATAATTGGTACAAAAGAAGAGTGAGAAGGATCTATCCATCTGTTCTTGCATGGTTTTTTGTATTTAGTTTGTTGTTTGGTGTAAAATACTCTGCGGTTCAAGTTATAGCAGGTTATTGGTTTGTAAGTTGTATAATGCTTTACTATGTAGCATTATATTTTGTGCGTAAATATGCGCCAGATAAGCCTTTACTCCCTTTTATAATTGTGGCAATTTCTGTATTAGTGTGGTATTATTTTGAAGATAGTAGCAAATTATTTATGTATGGCGCAACCTTCTTCAAATGGTTACACTACTTTTTGTTTATGTTATTAGGTGCTTATGTCGGAAATAACACTATGAAATACGAGGTTAAGCCTCATAGAGATGCTATAATGTTAGCAACTTGTACAATTACTTATTATGGAATCTTGTTTGCGGTAACAAAAAATGAATTAGTAGCTCATTTTCAAGTGCTGTCGTTGTTTCCTTTATTAGGAGTTGTTACTTATGTATATAAGTTGTGTTGTGCCTCAAAAGTAGAGGAAATACTTAGAACCAAAGCAGGATTATGCATAAGGTTCGTTTCTGGTCTTTGCTTAGAGTCATATATAGTGCAAGCGGCTATTATCAAATTTGTAAACGAACAAGATAATGTAGTATTACCTTACAATTTGATTGTAGCGTTCATAATGATTATTGCCATCGCATATTTAACTAGATGTTTAGCAAGAATAATATCGCAAATATTCGAAAAAGAAGATTTTAATTGGCATGCTATATTCAAAGCTGTTTGATAAGTCGTTCGGATAGTGTTGTAAGAGAGATCTCATGAATACTTATTTCAATATAAACTACGAATTCGATAAACAGGAGGTTCATCGAGCCGTTGAGGAGGCACAGAAAGGGTATATCTGTGTGAGTGATGGTGTGGTCCTGAACATAGCCAATCGTGACCCTGAGTATCTAAAGGTTGTGAATGGTAGCATGTTCTCCATTTGCGATAGCAGCTGGGTGCCACTATATCTGAAATCGATATATGGCGTAAGATACGAGCAGTATTGTGGCTCGGAAATATTCAAGAATATAGTAGCATCGCGTAAGTATAGAATGATTTTCTTGGGTACGAGTCAGCAGACATTAGATGGCTTGAGACGCGAACTCTCTAAGATGAATCCCGATGTTGTTGATATGCAATTCGTAGAGTTGCCGTTCCGAAAAGTTGAAGATTTCGACTATCCCGAGATAGCAAAGATGGTTGAGGCTGACGGCGCAAAGATTATTTGGGTTGCGTTGGGTGCGCCCAAGCAGGAGAGATTTATGAATCTGCTTTTGCCATATTTATCGCAAGGCGTGATGATTGGCGTTGGTGCGGCATTCAAATTCTATAGTGGTACGGAAGAGTCGCGATGCCCTGAATGGATGCATAGATGCCATATAGAGTTCATATATAGGATAATGCAGGCTCCTAAAAAACAACTGACGAGATGCTTCTGGATAATATGGACATTGCCAGGTTTGTATATGTCGGAGCGTAGGAGAGCAAAGCTTAATAGAGCTAAATGAGAAAAATTTCTAAAAAGATGTTCTCCCCTCTTGCATAGTAAAAACAAATAGCCTACCTTTGCAATCGCAAATGAGGAGGTACCATAGCTCAGTTGGTAGAGCAAAGGACTGAAAATCCTTGTGTCACTGGTTCGATTCCCGTTGGTACCACAAATAAAAGACTACTCAAATTCGAGTGGTCTTTTTTTGTTTGCGCATGTTTCTGTCTGACTTGCGGAGTTTGCTTGGTGTGTAACTGTTTGATATAGAGATATTTATTGTAAATATATGCAATAAAAACTGGGTTGCATCATAGCTGAAGTGGTAGCTATGGTACAACCCAGAAGTTTTTTTGTTTAGCTCTGCTTAGTCTTTGCAGAAATACTTAATGTTGGTCTCTTGTCCGCTCTTGAGAGAGAGAATTTTAGAGAGAACGGCGTTAGCGAGGCTGCTTGCGCCAATGCGGAATAGTTCAGGACAGAGCCATTCGTCGCCGCATACATTTTTTACAATGCTATAGTAAGTCAAAGCATCCTCGATGCTGCGAATGCCGCCAGCGGGTTTGAATCCAATCTTTTTGCCGGTCTGTTTGTAGTACTCTTTTATAGTGAGGCACATTACGTATGCAGCTTCGGGCGTCGCACCGCCTTGCGAAACTTTTCCTGTTGAAGTCTTAATCATATCGGCGCCTGCCATCATAGCAAGAACGCTTGCAAACCAGATGTTTTCTGGAGATTCGAGCATACTTGTCTCCAAAATCACCTTGAGACGAGCGTCGTTTCCACAAGTATTCTTAATCTTAGAAATTTCATCGCCGACGTAGTCATAGTTGCCATCGAGGAATTCGCCGACAGAGATTACGGCGTCGACCTCGTTAGCACCAGCATCGATAACCTTCTTTACTTCGGCGCATTTTATCTCCGTGAAAGTTTGCGATGAAGGGAAGTTGCCCACAACAACGGCTTTGTATACGTCGTTGAGATAAGCAAAATTCTTATACAGCGGTGAGAAAACGGGGTAGAGGCAGATGCCGCCCACGTTAGGAATGTCGGGATAGACTTTAGAGAATTTGTTCACTTTCTGCACGAACGAAGTGATAGACTCCTTAGAATCTTCGGTGTTGAGCGAAGTGAGGTCGATGCTATGTAGAATTTTGCACAAAACCTCAACGTCATCTGTGTATTTTTCTGCGTTTTTTGCGCATTCAGCCACCTTTTGCTCTACGTCTTGAAGCTCAGATGGAATGGGATAATTAGAAAATGAAAACATATTATTCTTTATTTATAAAACGATTTTTATCTCTTGAAATTTTCTTTTGCAAGTTGTTATGGAAAGCTTCTGTGAGGTCAACGCCCGTTTGATTGGCGAGGCAAGTAACCACCCAAAGCACGTCGGCGAGTTCGTCGGCGAGGTTGAGGTCTTCGTTGGGCTTGGCAACTTGATCTCCATATTTACGGGAAATTACACGAGCCAACTCGCCCACCTCTTCGGTGAGTACAGCCATATTGGTGAGCTCCGAGAAATATCCACCTCCGTATTGCGTAATCCATTGGTCGACTGATTCTTGTAGCTGTTTGATGGTAAAGTTTTCCATACTAATATATAAACGCGCAAAAGTAATCCTTTTTTGTGCAATCTTTTTTATATGAGTATAACGGCATCGACGGCAAAAATAAATCTTACATAAGTTGTGGAAATTCGAGAAATAAGCATACATTTGCACCCACTTTTGAAGCCCAGATGGCGGAATCGGTAGACGCGTTGGTCTCAAACACCAATGTCGCAAGACGTGCCAGTTCGATCCTGGCTCTGGGTACCAATCAAAAACAATAGCCCTTGAAGGTCGATTGACTTTCGAGGGTTTTCTGTTTTTATGACATACGAAAAATGTCACCGAATTGAACGAGACAAACGAAGTAATTTTCGGAAAGATGATGAATTTGCAGGTGTTTAGTTCTGCGAATCGAACGAATTCTACTAATATAAATTAGTTCAATTCGGAGATAGTCTGCTCACACTGATTTGCAAAAGAAAAAGCTGTATTTAGCGTGCAGCGTACATAGAAAAAATCGGCAAAATGCAACAGTTAAGCATGGTGTACGTATATATAGAATGTAGATTTATTCCTACATTTGCCTAAATGTCTAAGAAAAATGGATTTTCAACCTCAGTACATATTGAATTTACTCTTTGAGGAGGATTGTGTGATTGTTCCTAATGTTGGTGCTTTTGTGGCTCAACACATTGGCGCTGCGTTCGATAGCCGACAGATGCGCATGACGCCGCCTCGTAAGGAGATAATCTTCAACGCGCAAGTGCGTCATAATGATGGCTTACTGGCTTCATACGTATCTAAAGAGTGTGGAGTGTCGATGGCCGAAGCGATGAAGAGTGTCGATGATTATGCAGCAAGTATAAATAGACAACTGAAGCAGGGCTCGTCGGTGATGATTGCTGGATTGGGCTCGCTTGTGATGAAGGGTGGCAAGGTGAACTTCACGCCGAATAGTTCGGTAGTGCTGCTAAAAACATCATACGGATTCGCGCCCATCGTTGTTAGCGAACACGTGCAAGTGGCCGAGATTCGCAAGAGTCAGTCGCGACTGAAGCAGGTTGTAGGTACAGCAGCTGTGTTGGCTGTTATGTTGCTCATACCATCGCAAGTAACCGACAACGAGGCTGACAGAACGTTGGTTTCGGCATCGGTGATTAGCTCGTTCATACAAGATCCGACGCAAATCAGCGGTGTTGCGCCCGAAGATGTAGAAGCGGTAGAGCCCAGTACGGAGGTTAAGCCATATCACATAATAGTAGCAAGTTTTGCGCGCGACAGTCAGGCAGACGACTACATAAAGAAGCAAGAGATGCGCGGCGTGAACGGATTGGTGAAATTGGTTGGCAAAAACAAAGTGAGAGTTTCGGTGGCAAGTTTTGCTACGCGTGCCGAAGCAGCTAAAGCCAATAGAAATATACGCAAGATGCCTGGCTACGAGAGCGCTTGGATACTCTACTACTAAAGAGAGTTTGTATACATATATAAACTAAAACCATACAACTATGATAAGAAAAGCAATAATAGCAGTAAGTGCAGTGGCTGTGGCGGCATTCTGTGCATGTTCGGATATGGCGTCGTTGGGTTCGCTTGCGGGCGTAACGAAATCGGCATCGTCGTCGCTGACATCGACTGAGATTACGGCAGGATTGAAAGAGGCGTTGAACCTCGGCGTTCAGGCTGGTGTGAAATATCTTGGTGCGAGTGGCGGCTATTACAACGACCTCGCGTACAGAATTGGTTTGCCAGAAGAGGCTGCCGTTATCACTAAAAACATATCGAAACTTCCCGGTGGTCAGACGCTTGTGACGAAAGTTGTGCGCAATATCAACGAGGCCGCTTCGGATGCAGCATCGAAAGCTACGCCAATATTTGCATCGGCCATAACAAGTATGACCATTAGCGATGCACGCAACATACTTATGGGCAACAAAACGGCTGCTACTACATATTTCAAAACCAAGACAAAACCGGGGCTGAAGACGCTTTTCGGTGGCTACATAGATACGTCTATAAATAAGAAAATTATTGGCGATGTGTCGGCGCAATCGTCGTGGAACACGCTGACGAGCAATTGGAATTCGGTGGCAACAACTGTGGTGGGTAAAGCTGCAGGCCTCACAGCCGTAAATACCAATTTGAGCGATTACCTCACCGATAAGGCTGTAGACGGATTGTATAAAAAAGTAGGCGAGAAGGAGTCGGCAATCAGAAGTGATGCTACACAACGCACCTCGGCTTTGCTCAAGAAAGTATTCGGACATTGATGCGTGCTACACTCTGCCTATTATTATTTCTCGTTGCAACCATTGCAATAGCCCAACCAAGAGCGGCATTTGAAGGTCGTTATTTTCAAATAGATACTACAGCACACGCAGGCGACGTTGATTTGAATATCGATGTCGCCACGTTTTTTCGCAACAATGAGTATTTCAGTGCATACGTAGAGGGCTACACGCTGCCAGGATTTACTCTTCAGCCAACAATCTCATACTCTCCTACCAATAAAAGTAACGTAGAAGCCGGACTTCGCCTCCGTCAATATGGTGGCGATGACGACAAGATTACCATCTTTCCGATAGTTCGCGCCCAGCTGCTATTTACTCCCAACACGCGTCTTACGGTTGGCGTGCTCGATGGCTATGCATCGCACGATTTGCCAGAAAGTATCCTCGATATAGAAAAAGAGCTCAACGGCCGCCCCGAAACAGGCATTCAGTTTAGGTATAGCAAAGAGCGTTGGTGGATAGATATGTGGATAGATTGGCAGAAGTTTATTTACCATGGTGATACTGTTCCCGAGCGCTTTATGTCGGGCGTGGGCGTTAATTATGCCATACTTACGAATGAAGAGAGGGTGCGCTTGGAAATACCCTTCCGCATGACGGCAAATCATGTTGGCGGTCAGATAAATAATTACGCTGAGCCGATGCAGAGTTTGCTTAACGGCGTAATAGGTTTGCGACTGAAACGACGTTCAAATGCGTTTGTGAAGTCTTGGCAATGCGATATTCGCGAACTCTTCTTCCATGTGTCGGCTGGCGAAGCGGTCTATCCAGCGAGAGGTGGAGCGGCATTCAATGCAGAATGGAAAGCTGCTACGCGCTATGTTGAGGCAACGGCTGGATATTTTCGTGGTAATAATTTCTACGCTATGCACGGCAATCCTACATATATGTGCATAAGTAATTTCAAAGATTATTATAGCAAGAAGCGTTCGATAGTCACGGCAGAGTTGAATATTAACTATCGAGCATCGAATGCGTTTCGATTCTACATTGGCGGCAAAGCATATTACGACACCGAAGCCAAGCAGTGCGACTATTATTATGGACTTGGTATAGTGTTCGATGCGACGAAAAACATCTATCGGCGTAAATGAAATAAAGAACTACCTTTGCGCCTCAAAAAGGAAATAATATAACAGCATAAAATGAATTTTGTTGAAGAATTGAAATGGCGCGGTATGATCGCCGAGATGATGCCGGGCACAGAAGAACAGCTCCAAAAGGGGCTCACCTCGGCGTATGTTGGCATCGACCCAACCGCTGATTCACTCCACATTGGTCACCTCGTTGGCGTAATGATGCTTAAGCATTTTCAGCGTGCCGGCCATCGCCCTATTGCCCTCATAGGTGGCGCAACAGGTATGATTGGCGACCCATCGATGAAATCGGCTGAGCGCAACCTACTCGATGAACCTACTTTGCGTCACAATCAGGAATGCATAAAGAAACAACTTGCGCGTTTCCTCGACTTCGATTCTGATGCGCCTAACGCAGCTAAACTTGTAAATAACTACGATTGGATGCGCGACTACTCGTTCCTCAACTTCATTCGCGACATTGGCAAACACATCACTGTAAACTACATGATGGCTAAAGACTCGGTGAAGAAACGTCTCTCGCGCGATTCGTCGGTGGGTATGTCGTTCACCGAATTCTCATACCAACTCTTGCAAGGCTACGACTTTATGTATCTGTACGAACACGAAGGTTGCCGCCTACAGATGGGTGGTTCGGACCAATGGGGCAATATAACCACAGGTACCGACCTTATTCGTAAGATGCTTGGCGGTGAGGCTTTTGCACTCACATGCCCGCTGATTACAAAAGCCGATGGCGGTAAGTTTGGCAAGACCGAGAGTGGCAATATTTGGCTCGATCCAGAGAAGACAAGTCCGTACAAATTCTATCAGTTCTGGCTCAACACCTCTGATGCCGACGCGGAGAAATACCTCAAGATATTCACAACCCTTAGCAAGGAAGAGATTGAGCAATTGGCACGCGAGCAAGCCGAAGACGCAGGCCGTAGACCAATGCAAAAGCGCCTTGCCGACGAGATTACCACTATGGTGCACGGCAAAGAGGCTCTCGACGCTGCAATAGAAGCATCGCAAATTCTCTTTGGCAAAGGCTCAGTCGAGACATTGCACAAGATGGACGAAGAGACATTCCTCTCGGTATTCGAAGGTGTGCCTACATTCGAAATCGACCGTGCTAAGATAGCGGCTGGCATATCTGTTGCCGACTTACTTACAGCCGAGGCTGCAGTATTCCCATCGAAAGGTGAATTGCGCCGCAACATTGCTGGCTTGCAAATCAACAAAGAGAAAGTTGATGCTGCAGAGAAAACAATCGATAGCTCGGCACTGCTCAATGGTAAGTACATACTTATACAGAAAGGCAAAAAGAACTTCTATATACTTATAACAAAATAGACGACGCTGTGAATGCGCTCTAAATACAAAATCCCGACGGAGGTAACCTCTGCTCGGGATTTTTTATTAACCATGTAAAAATGCTCAAAATGGTCGGAACAATAGTAAATACTTGCACGATAGTTATCGGAAGTGTATTAGGCTCGATTGTGAATCGAGGCGTGAAAGAGAAGTATAAAAAAGCTATCTACACCACGCTTGGGTTGGCGTGTCTTGCAATAGGACTGAATGCAACGATTAGCCACTTGCCGAAAAGTCAATATCCGGTTTTGTTTGTTGTTTCGCTTGCCCTTGGCACGGTATTGGGCACATGGATCGACATCGACGCGCGTTTTCATAGGCTTGTCGATAAATATTCTAAAGATGGTAAAGGCGCGCAACTTTCGAATGGTCTTTCTACGGCTATATTACTCTATTGTATTGGTCCGCTGTCGATGCTCGGTCCTGTGGTGAGCGCAATAAATGGTGATAATACTTTTCTCTATACCAATGCAACGCTCGACCTTGTTTCGTCGCTGATTTTTGCGTCTACTTATGGCATAGGTATGATATTGGCAGCGCCAGTTCTTTTTTGCTGGCAAGGTGCGTTCTATCTTATAGCATCAATATCGAGTACAGCCATCAGTGAAGCGCTGATGGACGAACTTCTTATCGTAGGCGGTTTGATGATTGTGGCATCTGGATTGTCGTTGCTCGAGTTGAAAGATTGTAAGACGCTAAATATCCTCCCATCTTTATTCATTCCGATATTTTGGTTCGGCGCAAAGGCGTTAGTGGGGATGTGATTTGTTCATTTTGCTTATACATTCATCCATATCTGCATAGAAAACAGAAGGGAAATTGAAGTCTCTTATCGAAGCAAAGGCTTTGTCTATCAGCATTGGTTTGTTGTAGGCAGCAGCGAGTAGAAACGTTCCAGAAACTTTGGAGGTTTGATATTCAGCGAAGAATGGTGTATCGGCGTGGATTAGCGCAAGAAGGAAATCGGCATCATTCATATACTGAGCAAAAATGGTAGAGGGAACGTAGCTATTGAAATATATAATCTTATCCTCAACCCCAGCAGCGCGACAATTGCTAAGAAAATCGTTGCCATCGGCGGCGTTGATGTTGGAAAGAAGTACGACTTTCGTGTTGTGTGGGAAATCGCTACGCTGAAGTAGATGTAGCAAAAAATTGTAGTCGCGGCGTGTGTATTGAACAGCACCTGGAACAATCGCCCATCGCTCGCCTTGTGGCTTTATGTGCCCTGTGGGAGGAAGCGCTTTGTATGCTTGTATATAGCTACAACTATAGCCTAAACTACGTACGTATTCTACTATGTATGAACCCAGCACGAAGTAGTGCTCTATAAGCCGATGTGAAATGAACTTTTGCCCGAGACTTGTTTCGAGTTTCTTTGCGTTGTGCAGAATGCCAACAAAGCGCGTATTGCGCCAGCGTGGCAATAGACAAAATTGAAGCATTTTGCTACCCGAAGCAGTGTTGAAAATTACCTGTTTGATATTGTTCTTGCGTATGGCTCGATGCAGCTTCAAAAGACCTGCAAAATGGTCGAAATCCATCGCAATGAGTTTGACGTTGCTATGTGAGAACTCTATGCGGTCGGCTACTCTCTTATTTACGTATAGCCAAACTTCGTTGCTATGTTGTGCCCAATATTCAATTTGCTGCGGCAGACATTCGGTGTGCCATGTGTAGAACTCAACTATTGCAACGCGTTCTGTCATAATTTCACTATTCCGTTGGGCGTTTGTATGACTCTGTTTTTGCGTGTTTTTAGCATGATATTTCTATTGAAAGCCAAAGTCTCTTTCGTTTTATATGGACGTTTGTGGTCGAGGTGCACGCAGATGACCGAAAAGCGCAACTGTATAGGCTTGATGCCGTTGTTTTGCAGTCTGTAGCCAAATTCTCGATCTTGTCCGCCATACTGCATATCCTCGTTGAACCCATTCACAGCCAACAAATCGGTGCGCCAGCCCGATGAATTGCATCCGTTCCACGTGGGTTCGGCAGGTGTGATGAAGTTCATAAACTTAGCGAACCAATCAACGTTTTGCAATTTGGTCATTTTGGTGCTTATTGGCTGTCCTTTGCTAATGAGCCAATTTATGTCGAAAGCATCACCATGCGCAATGTCGTTTATTGTGATGGCGAGGCTCACACCCATAGTGAGTTTGAAATATCCGCCCGAGATGTAGCATTTTTCACGAGCATTTTTGTAGTGCACTTCTACAAAGTCGTTGCGCGGAATGCAATCTTGATCGGTGAATATGAGATAATCCGACTTGGCGGCTACAAGTGCTTTGTTGAGAATCTCCGATTTGCGAAAGCCGCGATCTTCTTGCCAAATATGATTTATTGGCAATAGATTACGAAAACTATCGACAACCTTTTTGGTGTCGTCGGTACTTCCGTCGTCGGCAATAATTACTTCGTTGGGTTTATGCGTCTGAAGTGCGTAGCCCCAAAGAGTCTTCTCGAGCCATCGAGGATTGTTGTTTGTAGATATAATTACACCGATTGTAAACGGTCTTGTCATCGAAATATCCATAGAAATGCTGTGCAAACATATCTATTTTAGCACACACTGTACCAGAAGTGGTGCGTAGAACGCCCTTTTTGACATTTTTTGTACGTAAGTATAATTATGTACGTACGATAAAGGCTAGACGAAGCGGTGTAAGTATGAATTATTAGTATCGACTCTTTCTTTTGCGAGCCGGCACAATGCGATTATATATCTCGAATGTTTTTTGCGCAGCAATGTCCCACGAGAAGAGTTTTTTGCGTTCGTTGCCGCGATTGATGAGCTCTGCGGCGTAGTTTGGCGTTCTAAGTATGTATTGAACGCAATTGCGAATGGCATCTTCGCTTTCGGAATCGAAAAATGCGGCTGCGTCGCCAGCTATCTCATGAAAAGCTGGAATATCACTCAAACATACGGGACATTCGTTGGCGTAGGCTTCAAGAATTTGGTCGGCAAAGCCTTCGTATTTCGATGGACAGATAAACAGCTTAGCAAAGTGGTAGAGGCTTGCCAAGGCATCGTCGCTAATATATCCAACGTTGACGATGGAGTGGTATATGTCGAGATTCTTTATTATAGTTAGTTCGTCGTCGGTGAAAGAGCTGCCGGTGCATATTAGCTTCAATTTGCTATTGTTAAGTATGGGTGCAATGGCGCGAAGGAGGCCGTCAAAGTTTTTGTGGGCATGGCGTCGCGAACCTACGTATAGCAAATAGTCGAAGTTGTATATATTCTCATACGAACCATTAAACTCGTTGCTGCCTGGATATATCACCGACACATTGCGTGGGTTGACTCTGTTGTAGACTTTCAGAAGGTCTGCTCGAGTAGTCTCGCTAATGCATATTATGTGTGCAGCAAGGTTGATGAGTTCGTGGCGAGGTGCGCGTTTTACCCGCTCATCGCTGATGTTGTATTTCTCGGCTACCACATCGTGAATACTTATGACAAGAGGCTTCCTCGTCCAGCGAAGAGCATCGCTTTTGTCGTCGGTGACGTGCACGAGGTCGTATTGGCGAAATCTCAAGTTTAGGTATGTATTGAAATGCTCGAGCTTCTCAATAATCTTTCGTTTGTGGTATGTATTGGGCTCGAAAGGCAGAGGAAGGCATTTTATAAGTTGCTTGAAATAATTATTTGTGGCGAAAAGTTTGCACACATGCAGACCATCAACTTTACCAACCATACGACTAACTATTTCGAAATAGTAGCGTGAAAGTCGGCTCGAAGACTTCATTAGGCCATCGTGCGTGTATACGATTTTCATTGAATGTGTTGTAAATAAGTTGATTATCTGTATGGCGCAAATATAATAAGTATTGGCTCAAGTTTAGCAAAGGTAATGCTCTTTACATTGCCTATGCTTTCCTATGTTGGTACAAAAAAAGGCTGCCACGTGATGTGACAGCCTGCATTTATACTTATGTAAGTACTTACAAATTATTTGCCTACAGACAATTTCTTGTAACCATAAGCAGCGTTGCTACCGAGCTCTTCCTCGATGCGGATGAGTTGGTTGTACTTAGCCATACGGTCGGTGCGGCTCAACGAACCAGTCTTGATTTGACCAGAGTTGGTAGCTACAGCGATGTCGGCGATAGTAGTATCCTCGGTTTCGCCAGAACGGTGTGAGGTAACGGTGGTGTAGCCGTGACGGTGAGCCATTTCGATAGCGTCGAGAGTCTCGGTGAGTGAGCCAATCTGGTTAACCTTGATAAGGATAGAGTTAGCAGCACCCATTTCGATACCTTTCTGGAGGAACTTAACGTTGGTTACGAAGAGGTCGTCACCAACGAGCTGGCAACGGTCGCCAATCTTCTTGGTAAGTTTAACCCAGTTCTCCCAGTCGTTCTCGTCGAGACCGTCCTCGATAGAGTCGATAGGATATTTGTTGATGAGTTCTTCGAGGTAAGCGATTTGCTCGTCAGCGGTGAGTTTCTTGCCGTTAGGATCTTTCTGAGTACCGTTCTTGAGTTGCTTGTAGTCGTAGAACCATTTGCCGCCTTCGTTAACAGCGAATTCAGAAGCAGCGCAGTCCATAGCGATCTTAACGTCTTTGCCTGGCTCATAACCAGCTTTCTTGATAGCCTCAACGATGGTGTCGAGAGCGTCTTCGATGCCGTTGAAGTTAGGAGCATAACCACCTTCGTCACCTACAGCGGTAGAAAGACCACGAGCTTTCAAGAGTTTAGCGAGGTTGTGGAATACTTCAGCACCCATACGAACAGCCTCTTTCTCGCAGCATGCGCCAACAGGACGAATCATGAATTCTTGGAAAGCGATAGGAGCTGCAGAGTGTGCACCACCATTGACAATGTTCATCATAGGCACTGGCAAGGTGTAAGCGTTAGCACCACCAATGTAGCGGTAGAGAGGAATGTTGAGCGCTTTAGCAGCAGCCTGAGCTACAGCGAGAGAAACGCCAAGGATTGCGTTTGCACCGAGTTTGCTCTTGGTAGGAGTGCCATCGAGTTCGAGCATTTTGTTGTCGATAGCGCGCTGATTGAGAACGCAAGCGCCCTTCAATGCAGGAGCGATAACAGTGTTTACGTTGTTGACAGCTTTGGTTACGCCTTTGCCGAGGTAACGATTTTTGTCGCCATCGCGGAGCTCGAGAGCTTCGTTCTCGCCAGTAGATGCACCAGAAGGTACAGCTGCACGACCCATAACACCATTGTCAAGAGTAACGTCTACTTCTACAGTAGGATTGCCACGAGAATCAAGGATCTCGCGAGCCCAAATTTTTTCAATAATCATGATCTTACTTTTATGTAATGTTTCCTTTGTTTTGCTCGGCGAAGCTATCTAATTCTCAACTTTTTTACAACATAATTATTTATAACTGAAGTTTTGTGGGTAAAAATGTAACTACGAAACATACGAAAGGCACGAATACTTTTATCTTCTAATGCTTTGACGTATGTTTTTTTGTATGTATGAGTTACGCACAAAGTTCTGATTGTTTGGATTTCAAATACGTATGAACAGAACTTCGTTGAGTTGATGTCGAAACCAACAGATATTGCTATAGTGTAGCCATGTAGGCTGATTGGGTTGTATATGATTATATGGAGATAGCGTGGTGGCTTGCTTGGCTGGAGAGTGAAGTGAGAGTTTGAGATATAATACGGCTAACGCATTTGCTTGTTGTCGATTGAAGCGGAAATGTGTAGCGCGTAGCTTGAGTTGCTGTATGTAATATGCTCTAGCTAGACCTCGTGCGGTTTTGTAGCGTGATTGTTTTTGTTGACGTTGTTGCCAATATCGACATCTCTGAGGGTTGGCGAAGTCGGCAG
>JAEEGL012537669.1_pt1 | contig 33121 bp, 34 predicted proteins | sample 9134231 | NCBI WGS metagenome assembly JAEEGL01 (sample SAMN16246548, study PRJNA631951) | gut metagenome | biome: gut microbiome; feature: rumen; material: fiber-attached | host: Bos | place: Iran: Karaj | collected 2018-10 | reverse complement strand
TTTACTTCGTAAAGAATTGACTTGGCTTGTTTGTTGTTTGCACTATATAGTTTTCAAGGTGCTTCGGGTTTTTTCAACCCCTGTCTTGCGACAGCTTCGTTAGTATACCTCACTCTTTCCCTCTTGTCAATACCCTTTTTTTCGATTTTTGGAAGTTTTTTTGTATATTATTTTGTATGTCGCCGATTTGATCCGACCGGATTCGATTTCCTTCACAACTTGTTTTCCTTCCCCTCATTGCATTTGGTTCATTCATTTGCTATAATTGCGAATGAGGAATCCATTATGAGCAAACAGATGTCAAGAGCACAGATCGCCGCTGCCCGTTCCGTCGCAAAGACGCTTCGGGTTTCCCGGCGTTCCCTGCAATTCTTTATTCGAACCATTCTTCTGATTTTACTCGTTGTTCTGTTGTGCGCGGCTGCCTTCTCAACTGCCGCTCGACTCAGCAATCTTTATATTATTATTAATGAAGGAATGAATTTGCGGGCTGCCTCGATGCTGCGCGGCGGTGATGATCCGGACCTTGTCATGTACTTTACGGTGGATTGTATCCGCTCCGATCTTGCGCTGCGCTCCAAGAGTATCGCGCCCTATGCGGACTATACGATCAGCGATTACGAATACGATCTGAACGTTGAAAAGATGCACGTATTCCCGTGGCAGAGCAGCCTCTATGCCGAAGTTACCGAACAAATCACTTCGATGAAAGGCTCATCCTCCCTAGACGGTTCCGTCGGTGTTCCCGCTTGGACGCCGATCCGCTATCGGCTGCGTTTTGAGCAGGTCAATGGACGCTGGTACATTTCGGCCATCGAACTAGTCGAGCTGAACCCGATTCTTCCCGCACCCAACACGCCGGATCCGAATCGCTCTCCGCTTCCGATGGTGACTCCGACCCCGGAGCCGACGCCTGTTTTGATCGACTTTGTGCCATGAATCCCTATTCCGCAACACATCCCGTCCTCCTCGCTCCGATGGCAGGATATACGGATATTGCTTTTCGCACGCTGTGCACGCAGTTCGGCTGCGACCTCGCCTGCACCGAAATGGTCAGCGCAAAGGGGTTGCTTTACGGAAGCGTTCGCACAGCGGATTATTTACGTCTCGGCAAGGAAGAGCCGCACATCGCTGTCCAGTTGTTCGGTCATGAACCGGACGTGCTTGCCGCAGCGGCGCAGCGGGTGCATTCGGTTCTTCGGGACCGACTTTCCTGCATCGATCTGAACATGGGTTGCCCTGCGCCGAAGATCGTTTCCAACGGAGACGGGAGCGCACTTTTGAAAAGCCCTTCGCTTGCGGGAAGGATCGTTTCCGCCGTTTGCGCCGCAAGTTCGGTTCCGGTAACTGTAAAGTTTCGCAAGGGGTTTGACGCGGGTGAGAACGTTGCCGTTCCCTTCGCTCTTATATTGGAAGAAAGCGGGGCATCTGCGCTGACGATTCATCCGCGCACCCGCGCGCAGCAATACGGCGGAAAGGCCGATTGGTCGGTGATCCGTTCCGTCAAGAAAGCTGTTTCGATCCCGGTAATCGGAAACGGAGACGTTATGAACGGTTTGGACGCGCTTCGGATGCGGGAAGAGACCGGATGCGACGGCGTAATGGTCGCTCGGGGCGCGCTCGGGAATCCATGGCTGTTTGCCGAGATCAAAGCTGCTTTTGCGGGAACGCCCTATGTCGCCCCGAGCAACCGGGAGCGAATGGAGCTTGCTGTTCTCCATGCCGAACGGATTGTCGCCGAAAAAGGCGATCACGGGCTCGTGGAATTGAGAAAGCACATCCCGTTTTACTTAAGAGGCATTCGCAACGCGAAAGAGCTTCGACAGCAGTTGAACGGTGTTCAGACCGTCTCCGAGCTGAAAGCGCTGCTGCTTGGGCAATAACCGGCCCGAAATGCCCTTCGCGTCGAGATTTTCTCTTGACAGCGATTCTGCAAACTTTTATAATGAATTGATTCCGAACGGAAAACAATAAGGAGAACAAAAATGGCTGAAATTTGGTTGACGCAGGAAGAGTTTGATAAGCGCAAAGAACATCTGGAATATCTGAAAAGCACCCGTACACTCGAGATCGCGGAGATGCTGAAAATCGCCCGCGGCTTCGGCGATCTTTCCGAAAACGCGGAATATGATGCCGCAAAAGCGGAGCAGCAAAAGAACGAGATCGATATCGCTACACTCGAAGATGAGCTTCGTCAGGCGAAGATCATCGATCATTCGCATCTGAACAGCGATATCGTCAACGTCGGTTCACGCGTCGTTGTCCGGTACTGCGAAACCGGTGCGGAAGCCGCGTTTGAAATCGTCGGCACCGCTGCCGCAGATCCGATGCACGGCAAGATCTCCAATGAGTCGCCGATCGGCGGCGCGCTTCTCGGCAAGGAAGTCGGCGACGTTGTTCCCGTGACGACGCCGGGCGGTCAGCTGCATCTCGAGATTCTCTCCATCGGCAAGTAACGGTATCTCCCATGGAAGAAAATCGCACTCCGTTGGAGCCGGAACAGACTGCGGAACAGCTCTCGGAGCTGTTGCAGATCCGGCGCGATAAACTCACCGCGCTTCAGAATGCCGGTCACGATCCGTTTGCCGAAATCACCTATCAGCAGACCCACCACAGCACCGATATCGTTCGCGATTTCGATGTATTGGAAGGAAAGGAAGTTTCCATTGCCGGGCGCATGATGTCCAAGCGCATCATGGGCAAGGCAAGCTTTGCGCATCTGCTCGACGGGCAGGGTGATATTCAATTCTACGTGCGGCGCGAAGACGTCGGCGAAGAAGCATACGCCACCTTCAAAACCTATGACATCGGAGACATTCTCGGTGTAAAGGGGTTCGTTTTCAAAACGAAAACCGGCGAAATCTCCGTCCACGCGACACAGCTCACGCTTCTTTCGAAGTCGCTTCGTCCGCTGCCCGAGAAATTCCACGGGCTGAAGGACCCGGATCTTCGCTATCGTCAGCGCTTTGTGGACCTGTTCATGAACGCAAACGTTCGTTCGACCTTCCGCAAACGCAGCGCGATTATTGCCGAGATTCGTCGCTATCTTGACGGGGAAGGCTTTATGGAGGTCGAAACGCCGGTGCTGAACACCGTTGCGTCCGGCGCATCCGCCCGCCCGTTCATTACACATCACAACACGCTCAACATCGATATGTATATGCGAATCGCGACCGAGCTGCATCTGAAGATGTGCATCGTCGGCGGACTTGAGCGCGTATACGAGATCGGTCGTCTCTTCCGCAACGAGGGTATGGACGCGACCCACAATCCCGAATTCACGACGATCGAAATCTATCAGGCATATACCGACCTGCGCGGCATGATGGAACTGTGCGAACAGATTGTTTCGCGGTGTTCCCAGCTTGTCAACGGGACGACGAAGATCACCTATCAAGGCATGGAGGTCGATCTGACACCGCCTTTTGCCCGCCTTACGATGAATGACGCCGTTCAAAAATACACCGGCAAGGATATTTACGGATGCGCGTCCGATGCGGAAGCGCGTGCGATTGCCGAAGAGCTCGGCGTTGCATTGAAGGACAAGACGGCGACCAAGGGCAAGGTGCTTGCGGAACTGTTTGACGCGTTTGTTGAGGACAAGCTGATTCAGCCGACGTTCATTACGGACTATCCGATCGAGAATTCGCCCCTGACCAAGCTGAAACAGGGCAGCAAAGACATCGTGGACCGGTTTGAGGTTTTCATCTGCGGTCACGAATACGGCAATGCGTATACCGAGCTGAACGATCCGATCGATCAGCGCAACCGCTTCCTGCAGCAGGCGCGTGAACGCGCCAAAGGCGATGATGAGGCAATGGCCATCGACGAAGATTTCATGCTCGCGATGGAATACGGTATGCCTCCGACGGGCGGCATCGGAATCGGAATCGATCGCCTCTGCATGCTGCTGACCGACGCGCCGACCATCCGCGATATCATCTTGTTCCCGACGATGAAGCCGGAAGGGCAGGCCCCCGAGGCCGAAGTGTCCGAAGATGCGCCAGCACAGGCTCCTGCGGAAGCGCCTGTTGTGACCGAGCAGATCGATTTTTCGAACGTCGAAATCGAACCGCTGTTTGCGGACTTTGTGGACTTTGAAACGTTCTCAAAGAGCGATTTTCGCGCGGTCAGGGTGCTCAATTGCGAAGCGGTGCCGAAGTCCAAAAAGCTGCTTCGGTTCACGCTGGACGACGGCTCCGGCACGGAGCGCACGATTTTATCGGGCATTCACGCTTATTACGAGCCGGAACAGCTCATCGGGAAGACCTGTGTCGCCATTACGAACCTTCCGCCGAGAGCGATGATGGGGATTGAATCCTGCGGCATGCTGTTGAGTGCCGTTCATAAAGAAGGCGGCGAAGAGCGCCTGCACCTGCTGATGCTTGATCCGCATATCCCCGCCGGCGCAAAACTGTATTAACCCCCCCTTTGCAACTTTGAGCCCACTGATTGATTCGGTGGGCTCTCGTGATCAATAACGGATCGGAAACGGAGAACTGCTATGACATTTCGGCACACCAACCGCCCCGGATTCTGGCTGGGCTTCATTGATTTCTTTACGGCAGGCCTGTTCTTTCTGCTGTACATGCCGCTCGGCGGCTTGCAGGAGGAGCTGGATCACATTCTCGGACGAAAAACGCAGCGCTACTGGATCGCCTATCTGCTCGGTATTCCGACGCTGTTTGTGTACACGTTGGTTTGGATGGCGCAGATCTCCGAAGAGCTGAAAGCGATCGCCATCGACCTCGGTCTGGAAGCGCCGTACACATCGTGGTGGCACATGTTCGGTTGGAACCTGTTCGGCTGCCTGTGTTTCGGCCCGATGATCGCCACAAAGCGGTTCTTTGATACGCTCAATCGAATTGAACTTGCGTTAAACGAACGAAACACCGCGGCATGAACAGCAAAACAGCTTGTTTCCCGTAAAAAGCAGGAAACAAGCTGTTTTTTTGCGATTCGCCTTAAACGTATCCTTCCTCGCGCATAGCTTTGATGACCTTACGGAAGCCCGCGATGTTCGCGCCGACCACGAAGTTGCCCGGCACATTGTAATCCATCGCCGCCTGCGAAATCTCGCTATAAATGGTATGCATGATCTCCTTCAGTTCTGCATCGACGTCCTCAAACGAGCGATGCTTTCTGGACGCGTTCTGCCCCATCTCCAACGCGGAGACTGCGACGCCCCCTGCGTTCGACGCTTTGCCCGGAATGAATACAACGCCGTTTTTCTGCAAATAGGCCGTGGCTTCGCGGGTTGTGGGCATGTTCGCCCCTTCGAAGACGCCGATCACCCCGTTTTGCACAAGCTTCTTTGCATCGTCGAGCTCAAGCTCATTCTGAATTGCACACGGCAGCGCAATGTCGCATTGGACGCCCCAGACTTTTTCACCCGGATAATAGACCGCGGTCGGAACACGCTCCGCATAAACCGAGATACGCGCGCGCTCCACTTCTTTGACCTGCTTGAGCACCGCAACATCGATGCCGTTCGGATCATAGACATAACCGGACGAGTCGGACACCGTTACAACATTTGCCCCGAGATGCTGTGCCTTCTCAACCGCATAGGTCGCAACATTGCCGGAGCCGGACACAACAACCGTCGCTCCCCGGAAGGTTTTTCCGATCTTCTCCAACGCTTCCTGCGCAATATAGACGAGTCCATACCCGGTCGCCTCGGTCCGCACTTCAGAGCCGCCGTATGCAAGGCCCTTGCCGGAAAGCGTTCCGTCGACCGTATTGGTCAGCCGCTTATACTGTCCGTACAGAAAACCGATTTCCCGGCCGCCGACCCCGATGTCGCCTGCGGGTACATCGGTATTCGGGCCGATATGCCGATACAGTTCCGTCATAAACGATTGGCAGAACCGCATGATTTCCCCATCCGACTTGCCTTTCGGATCGAAATCCGAGCCGCCCTTGGCACCGCCGATCGCCTGTCCGGTCAGCGCGTTCTTGAACGTTTGCTCCAGCGCAAGGAAGTTCAGCATCGAGCGATTCACGCTCGGATGAAAGCGCAATCCGCCCTTATAGGGACCGAGCGCGCTGTTGAATTGAATCCGATATCCGCGGTTGACCTGCACTTCTCCGTTGTCATCCACCCAGGTCACCCGGAATGAAATGCTGCGTTCGGGCTCCAGCAGCCGTTCCAACAGCTTTGTTTTCCGGTATTCGTCCTCATGCTTATCGATTGCAAGCCGCAGCGAATCCAATATTTCGCCCATCGCCTGATGGTACAGCGGTTCATTGGGATTTTTTTGCTCCAACCGCGCTTTGACTTCATCAATGTAAGACATTCGTTTCATCCTCCTGTTTCCCATACGATACGATCCCGTTGATCGTATATGATATATAATAATTGCAGAGAATCTGTTTTACTATCGTGTTTTTGTAAAATAACAACGCGCTTATTCCAGTTCAATTGTCGAAGGGGGTTTGCTCGTCAGATCGTACAATACCCGATTGACGCCGCGCACTTCGTTGATGATCCGGTTCATACAAAGGTCGAGCACATCATAACTCAGCCGCGCCGCACGCGCCGTCATATAATCCGAAGTAAGAACTGCGCGCAAAACAACAGCGTACGCATAGGTTCGCGCGTCGCCCATCACGCCGACCGATTGCATATTCGTCAACGCGGCAAAGAACTGTCCGCTGCCCATGTCAACGCCGGCTCGTTCCAGTTCCTCACGGAAAATTGCGTCCGCCTCCTGAACGATCCGAACCTTGTCCCGCGTCACTTCGCCCACAATGCGCACCGCAAGCCCGGGCCCGGGGAACGGTTGCCGATTCACCAACGCAGCCGGCAATCCAAGCTCCAATCCTGCCTTCCGCACCTCGTCCTTGAACAACAATCGGAGCGGTTCAACGATCTCCCGGAAGGAAACCGTCTCGGGCAGTCCCCCGACGTTGTGGTGGGATTTGATCACGTCGCCGCCCGTTCCGCTCTCTACAACGTCCGGATAAATCGTTCCCTGCGCCAAATAATCAACCGTCCCGATCTTCTTTGCTTCGGTTTCAAAGACGCGGATAAATTGCTCTCCGATGATCTTGCGCTTGCGTTCGGGATCGGTTACGCCCTCGAGCGCGCTGTAAAACCGCTCCTTGGCGTCAACCTTTACAAATTGCAGGTCAAAGCGTCCTCCTTCTCCGAACACGCGTTCGATTTCGGCCGCTTCATCCTTTCGCATCAAACCGTGATCGACGAACACGCAGGTCAGTTGTTTTCCGATTGCGCGGGAAAGCAATGCCGCCGTAACGGATGAATCCACGCCGCCTGAAAGGCCGAGCAGCACCCGTCCTGTACCGATTTTTCGGCGAAGCGAATCGACTTGTGTTTTTACAAAGGATGCCATTTGCCAACAGCCTGAAGTCTGGCAGATATCGCGAACAAACGCGCGCAGCATCTGCGCGCCCTCCGGCGTATGCACGACTTCCGGATGGAACTGAACCGCATAAAGGCCGCGTTCTGCATGTTCCATCGCTGCGATCGGACAGCTTGCCGTATGCGCGGTCACCGTGAACCCCTCCGGGACGCGCTCAATCCAGTCCGTATGGCTCATCCAGCAGCTCGTTTCCCGCGGAACGTTCCAAAATAGCTCCGAGGAGGACAGATCGATCATCAGGTCCGCCTTTCCGTATTCCGAAACGCGGGCCGTCCGCACGCTTCCGCCGAGCAGATATGCCATCAGCTGTGCCCCGTAACAGATGCCGAGCACCGGCACGCCGAGGGCAAACAGTTCCGGATCGCAAGACGGTGCATCCGCGGCATATACGCTATTCGGTCCTCCCGTTAAGATCACGCCCTTCGGCTGCATCGCTCGGATTGCTTCAATCGATGTGGTATGAGGAAGAATTTCGCAATAGACATTGCACTCGCGCACCCTGCGGGCGATCAGCTGCTTATACTGTCCTCCGAAATCCAGAATCACAACCGTTTCCTGCATCCTGCTCCTCCGTCATTCCACCGTTACGCTTTTGGCAAGGTTTCGCGGCTTATCTACATCCAGCCCCTTCGCTACGCTGGTATAATACGCCAACAGCTGCAGCGGAATGATCGCAATGCTGCCGAAAAAGTGCGGATCGGTTTTCGGAACATAAACCGTAAAATCGGCTGATTCTTCCACGTTATAATTGCCGTATCCGGTCAATCCCATCAGATACGCGCCGCGCGCCTTGCATTCCGCCATGTTGCTGACCGTCTTTTCCACCAACGCATTTTGGGTCAGTACGCCGATTACCAACGTACCGTTCTCAACGAGACTGATCGTGCCGTGTTTCAGTTCCCCTGCCGCATACGCTTCGCTGTGGATATACGAGATTTCCTTCATCTTCAGGCTACCTTCAAGACAAATTGCATAATCCAAACCGCGTCCGATAAAGAATACATCGCGCGCGTTCGCATGTTTTGAGGCAAACCATTGGATACGCTCCTTATTTTCAAACGTGCGTTCCATTTTGTCCGGCAGTGCCAGAAGCTCCTTCCGATACGCTTCAAATTGCAGCTCGTCGATGGTTCCGTGAATGCGGCCAAGCGCTACCGCAAGGGCATACATGGCTACAAGCTGCGCACTGTATGCCTTGGTCGTCGCAACGGCAATCTCCGGGCCGGCAAGCGTATACAAGACATAGTCCGCCTCGCGCGCAATCGTTGATCCGACCACATTGACGATCGCAAGAACCGGAACACCCTTCGCCTTTGCCGCACGCAATGCAGCCAAGCTGTCTGCCGTCTCACCGGACTGCGAAATTACGATTACAAGCGCCCCCTCCGGAAGCAGTGTCCTGCGGTATCGAAATTCCGAAGCAAGCTCCACGCGAACCGGAATCCGGCACAGATCCTCGATTACATACTGCGACAGCATCCCGACGTGCCAGGCCGATCCGCATGCAACGATATGAATGCTTTGAATGCTGCGAAACAGAGATTCCTCCATTCCGGTTGCCGATAGGTCTACCGCGCCGTCACGCAGCAGAGAAGCAAGCGTATCGCGCACGGCGCGCGGCTGTTCATGGATCTCCTTAATCATGAAATGCTCATAACCGCCCTTTTCCGCCGCTTCGGCGTTCCAGGTAATCTTTGTCAACGGGAGCGAAACCTCATCCCCGTTCAGGTCAAAGAAGTGTGCTTCCCCGGGCAGAAGCCGCGCCGATTGCAGATTCTCAATATAATAGACATCGCGCGTGTGCTTTAAAATCGCCGGAACATCGGACGCCAGAAATGTTTCTCCTTCCGAAACGCCGATGATCAGCGGGCTGTCCTTTCGCGCGCAGTACAATTCACCGGGGTAATCCTTAAACATCAGCGCAAGCGCATAGCTTCCTCGTACGCGAACCATCATACGGTTGATTGCGTCGATCGGGCCGATCTGATATTTTTTATAGTAGTAATCAACCAATTTGATGACGACTTCGGTATCTGTTCCGCTGTAGAACCGGTACCCGCTGCGAAGCAGTTTCTGCCGCAGCTCCTCGTAATTTTCGATTATGCCGTTATGAACGCCGACCACATCCGATTCCACAGGGCCGGAACCGGACCCCGTCGCGTTGCCGCTGACATGCGGATGCGCGTTGGCACGACTCGGTTCACCGTGCGTTGCCCAACGCGTATGACCGATCCCGCACAGGCCCGGAAGTGTCCGCCCTTCGTCGGTCATTTCCACAAGGTTCTTGAGTTTTCCGGTTGCCTTAACAACCTCTGCAAGCGAATCCCCGCTTCGCACCGCAAGCCCCGCGGAATCATACCCGCGGTATTCGAGTTTGGAAAGACCCTCTAGCAAAATCGGCGCAGCCGGTTGGTTGCCTGTATATCCGACGATCCCGCACATGCTCTGCTCCTCAATAGACCACCATGTATTTCTTGAGTTCCCAATCCGTTACGCGCGTCCGATACTCATCCCACTCGCGCTTCTTGCCGGAGACATAGCTTTGATAAATATGCGCTCCGAGCGTATCGACGATGATCGGATCGTTTTCAAGGCACTCGATCGCTTCTTTCAGGTTTCCGGGCAAGCTGTCGATCCCGTGCCTCTTGCGTTCATCCTCGCTCATCGCAAAGATATTCTCCGTGATTTCCATCGGCGGCGTCATGCCATTTTCAATTCCATCCAATCCCGCCGTGAGACATGCCGCTATCGCGAGATACGGATTGCAGGCCGGGTCGGGGCATCTGAGCTCTACTCGCGTCGATTGACCGCGCGCTGCAGGAATCCGGATCAAAGCCGAGCGGTTCGATGCGCTCCATGCAAGATAGCACGGCGCTTCATAGCCGGGAACCAGCCGCTTATAGGAGTTGACAAGCGGATTTGTGATTGCCGCCATCCCGCGCACATGAGCAAGTACGCCCGCGATAAAGCTGTATGCTTCCTTGGAGAGCTGTTTTTCGCCGTTCGGATCGAAGAAGATGTTCTTTCCATCCTTGAACAGTGACATATTCGTATGCATGCCGCTTCCGTTGATGCCAAATACCGGTTTCGGCATGAAGGTGGCATGCAGGCCGCGCATCTGCGCAATCGTTTTTACCGCCATTCGGAACGTGACAATGTTATCCGCTGCTTTTAATGCGTCCGCATACCGGAAATCGATTTCATGCTGACCCTCGGCGACCTCGTGATGACTCGCTTCAATTTCGAAACCCATCTCTTCGAGCATCAGGCAGATCTCACGGCGCACATGTCCGCCGTGATCGATCGGCGCCATGTCGAAATAGCCGGCTGCGTCCGTGGTGCGCGACGTCGGCAGCCCCTTCTCATCCGTTTCAAACAGGAAAAACTCCATCTCGGGACCGACATTGAACGCATACCCCATCGCTTCCGCACGAGCAAGCGCTTTTTTGAGTACATATCTCGGGTCGCCGACAAACGGCGTTCCATCCGGATTATAGACGTCGCAGATCAGGCGAGCGGTTTTGCGTGTGGACGGCTGCCAGGGCAAAATTGCGAATGTGTTGAGATCGGGCCGTAGGTACTGGTCTGATTCGTGGATACGCGTGAATCCCTCGATGGAGCTTCCGTCGATCATGATCTCATTGTTCAGCACTTTTTCCATTTGCGACCGGGTCACAGCGACGTTCTTCAATTGTCCGAAAATATCCGTAAACTGCAGTCGGATAAACTCAACATCCTCTTCGGATACGATGCGAATGATGTCTTCTTTTGTATATGTTTTCATAATTCTTTCTCCTTTTCCTTTTGATAAAATTGTGCTGCCTCGATCAGCCCGAGGAACAGCGGATGCGGTCGGTTTGGCCTGCTCTTGAATTCCGGATGATACTGTACGCCGACGTAGAACGGAAGGTCCTTCTTCTCGGCAGCTTCCATCAACATCCCGTCCGGCGAGATGCCTGAGAACGTGAGTCCCGCTTCGGACAGTTGCTGTCGGAACACATTGTTGACTTCATAGCGGTGACGATGCCGCTCCCGGATGGTATCGCTTCCGTAGCAGCGATGCAGCGTCGTGTTCTGTTGTACCACGCACGGATAGCTGCCGAGCCGAAGCGTACCGCCCTTATCCACCGAATCGTTTTGACCCGGCATAAAGTCGATGACCTTATGGGCGCTGTCGGGATCGAATTCACCCGAATTCGCGTCTGCCCAGCCGAGAACATTCCGCGCATATTCGATGCAAAGAATCTGCATCCCGAGGCATATCCCCAAAAACGGCATCCGGTACGTTCGCGCATACGCAGCCGCTTCAATCATGCCCTCAATGCCGCGATTGCCAAAGCCGCCCGGCATGAGAACCCCATCCACTCCGTCGAACTGCGACGGAGTGAAGAATTCCGAATCGATCCAACGGATCTGCACCGAAACGCCCTGTCGATATCCCGCATGCCGCAGCGCCTCCACCACGGAAAGGTACGCATCGTGAAGCTGCGTATACTTGCCGACCAGCGCGATCGTGACCGTACCGGTCGGATGCTTCACGCGATCCACCATCTGCTGCCATTCCTTTAAATCCGGCTCCGGAGTTTCAAGATGCAGCTTCCTGCAGACAATCCCGGAAAAATGAGCCCGTTCGAGATACAGCGGCGCTTCGTACAGCGTCGGCAGCGTCAGGTTCTCGATTACGCAATCGCGATCCACGTTGCAAAAATGCGCGATCTTGTCGAAAATCGATTCGTCCGTAATCGGTTCATCGCAGCGAAGAACGATGATGTCGGGCGCGATTCCGATTCCCTGCAGTTCCTTGACCGAATGCTGCGTCGGCTTGGATTTGTGTTCGCCGCTTGCTTTCAGGTACGGAACGAGCGTCACGTGGATGTAGAGCGCATTGTCACGCCCGACCTCCCGTCCCACCTGCCGGATTGCTTCCAAAAACGGTTGACTCTCGATATCGCCGATCGTCCCACCGATCTCCGTGATGACCACATCTGCGTTCGTGTTCTCTCCGACGCGATAGATGAATCGCTTGATCTCATCGGTGATGTGCGGAATCGTCTGTACGGTCTTGCCGAGATAGCCTCCCTGTCGCTCGCGCGCAAGCACGTTCGCATATACCTTCCCGGTTGTCAGGTTTGACCAACGGTTCAAATCCTCGTCAATGAACCGTTCGTAATGCCCGAGATCGAGATCGGTTTCCGCGCCATCTTCCGTAACGTATACCTCGCCATGCTGGTACGGGCTCATTGTGCCCGGATCAACGTTGATATACGGATCAAGCTTCTGTGCCGCAACGACCAGCCCTCGTGCCTTTAATAGCCTGCCGAGGCTCGCGGCCGTAATTCCCTTTCCAAGCCCCGATACGACGCCGCCTGTTACAAAAATGTACTTCTTCATCCGGCTTCCCCTTCTTTTTTCCAAATGGAGAGGCGCCCGCCCGAGGGGAGATGTCCCCACGGATGGACGCCTGACGTTCATCTGATTCTGTGTTTTGTAAGGCAAACACGTTCTTCTGTTTCTCTCCTGATTTCGCAGGGAAATATATTATATATAAACAACATAGCAGTAATTATACCCATGCGTTTCCGATTTGTCAACCGGTTTTTCCTGTTTTTTGTTTTCTTTTTTGAGAAGAAGGGGCTTGCAGAATCGGGTTGCGTTCCCCTCTGCACAATGATACAATGAATTAACTTCAACCGGGAGAAAGCAAATGCCTTATCAGATTGTTCGAAACGATATCATCCGCATGCACGTGGACGCCATTGTGAACCCAACCGACGCGTACTGATCCGGAAGCGGAGGAACGGATGCGCGGATTCATGCCGCGGCCGGTCCAGAGCTGCGCGCCGCCTGCGATGCGCTGTTGCCTTTGGAGCCGGGAAGCATCGCTGTGACCGATGCGTTTCGACTTCCCTGTCGATTCATTTTGCACACAACCGGTCCGATCTGGCAGGGTGGCGGCGAGGGGGAACCGGATCTGCTGGCGGCTTGCTATCGGAACGCGCTGTGCGCGGCAGAATCGCTGCATTGTTCTTCCGTCGCAATTCCGCTGATCGCATCCGGCGCATTCGGCTACCCAAAGGATCAGGTGATGCGCATCGCGCTCGATACGATCCATGCGTTCCTGCTTACGCACGAGCTTACCGTTTCATTGGTGGTCTGTGACAAAACATCGTACGAGATCGGCCAACGGCTCCAGTGCAAGATTGATGCGTTTATCGACGAGCATTATATCGAGGCCTTGCAGGAGCATCTCGATTCTGCCCGGCTTGATTCCGTTTCCTCGTTCCATCGTCCCGCCCGTCGCGCAGGCGCGAAGCCCTCTTCTTCGCTTTCCGCCCATATCTACGGCGCTCCTCCGGACAGCATGGAAGAAGCTGCTTGCATTCCGAATCTTGATGCCATGCTTCAGTCGCTCGACGAAGGGTTCTCCGTTGCATTGCTGAAGTTGATCGACAGGAAGGGTCTGACCGACGCAGAATGCTATAAGCGCGCCAACATCGACAAACGGCTGTTCTCGAAAATCCGCTCCAATCCGAACTATCGGCCGAGCAAACCGACCGTTCTGGCCTTTGCCGTTGCGTTGCATCTGTCGCTTGCCGAGACGAATCAGCTGCTTGAAAAAGCGGGGCTTGCGCTGACGCGAAGCAGCAAGTTTGACGTGATCATTGAATTCTTTTTGACCACGCAGAATTACAATCTCTCGGAGATCAACCAGGTCCTGTATCAATACGATCAGCCGTGTCTCGGCAATGTCATAGAATAATGCTCTTCAACCGCATCTGAAAGGTCGCCCTGCAAGCGACCTTTTTTCTGTCTTGCGCTGCTAAAATGAACATGCAAGGTGAAAGCCGACTGCATTTTCAAGGAGGGTAAAGATATGAAAAGCAATTTATTGGAAATGGTATGGATTTTGGATCGGAGCGGATCCATGGCAGGTCTGGAAAGCGATACGGTCGGTGGATTCAACGCGATGATCGAACGGCAGCGCAAGCTTCCCGGAGAGGTCTATGTTTCAACCGTCCTGTTCAGCACTTCATCCAAGGTTCTGCACGACCGCGTGCCGATTGAGAAGATCGAACCTTTGACCGAACGGGATTACGTTCCCGGCGGCTGCACCGCATTAATCGATGCGATCGGAGACGCGATTGGTCACATCGGAACTGTTCATAAATACGCGCGGGAGGAAGACGTTCCGGAAAAGACATTGTTCGTAATCACGACCGACGGTCTGGAAAACGCAAGCCGACGCTACAGTGCCGACGAGGTGCGCCGGCTGATCAAGCGGCAGCAGGAGCGGTATGGATGGGAATTTCTGTTCCTCGGCGCAAACATCGATGCCGTCGAAACCGCGCGGCACTATGGCATTGCCGAAGATCGCGCCGTCAATTTCCACGCAGATTCCATCGGAATGCGAAAGTCGATCGATGCGCTCTCTTCCGCAGCGGTTCAGCTTCGGACAAGTTCCAAGCTGAGCGCGGCCTGGAAGGAAGACGCGGAGCAGGACTATTACGAACGCAACCCGGAATAAGCAAATCACACACTTCTTTTGACGAAAAATGGATTGTGAAAGACCGCTTGGCATGCTATACTATAAGAAAAACCTCGGGTGCAAAACGTGCACGGGACGGAGGTATTCCATGCGATATTCTGCTGCAATTCGGATTGTTGCCATGCTGCTGTGCACCATTGCATTTTTCGGTGCATTCGGATGCGAGAGCCGAAGCGAAAACGTGATTTCCGGCGGTACGACAGATCGAACGGATTATAACGCGCCAAAGGTCATTCAATCGGAAACGATCACCTCTTTTCAGGCGGAATTTTATATTGCCACACGGTATATGAAGGAGGACAACGGATTCTTTGACTTCACAATCGCACCGGATGAAAATGGCGTTCTGACGGTTTCCGAGTCCTATCGTGAGCTTGCTCTGCCGGCCGACGACACTCTGCTTGCGGCACTGCAGTCCGTGATCAGAAAATACGATTTGGCGCAGATGAACGGCGTATATCGTGTAACTGCCGGACTTGCTCCGGAATGTCAAAGATGCCATCTCAACGTTTGTTACGATTCCGGCGAGCAATTGACCTTTACAACAAACAACAATCCGTTTGAAGAATGGACGACCGAATTCTTCGATGTGCTCTCCGAATGGTTCTTCGAAAACGGAGTCGATGCGCTGCTCCCCGAAAGCGAATGAAAACAGCGCTTTTGTGTGGCACGGCCTGATACAAGAAGCAAAAAACGGAGAGAGTGAAAAAGCTCTCTCCGATTGTATTATGGTCTCAATTTATCCAATTGCTTTTTTCCGTCTCTTTCGGATCCAGTAAATGAGACGCAGTGCAGCGTCAACAAGCAGGTTGGCGGAGATTGACCATACGACGGGTTGGACAACGGATTGCGGGATCAGCAAAAAACCGCCTCCATACAGAGCGCAAAGAACGCCTTCCACCCATCCGAGCACCTTCAAAAAAGGCTGTTCCGTTTGTTTTGTCGCACTTTCAATCGCAAAGTAGGCCAGTGCAAGGAATAAAATCCCGAAAACCATGCTGCCGAACAAGAACATTGCTTGTTCCTTGACGATTAAAATGGCAAGCAATGCAAGCATCGCGATCATGATAATAAAACGTTCCCGCATCCCGTCGAGCTTGCCGCGCTGCTTAATGAGCCTGCGCACGGTCAAAACGACCTGCAGCACCGCAAAAACCGCAACAATTCCGACTGCAACGACCTCCGGCAGGCTACTCGAAAGGAAGAAGGCAGCGATCGCAGCGACCAACATGGCGGCGCTTTGCACGCGCAGGTCGGACAGGATCTTGGCCCATTTTTCCGGCTTTTGCTCGCTTTCATCACCAAGCGTTTCATCAAACAAGAGCTTATGCGGGAGTTTTTGGATCGTATGCTTCGTCGTTTCGCTGAGTCCGGTCAATCCGATCAAGACGCTCTGCATTTTATCCATATCCAATTCTTCCAACGATTCACTTCCTTCCGCGGAGATCGCATCGAATAGCTCGTTGATAAAAACCTGCCGATCCTCCTGGGGAATGCTCTCAATCCAATCGTTCATCAGCGTGTTCAGCCAGATACTGCCCGGGTCGTTCTTCTCTACGGTCGCAAGGTTTCCGTATTCAACCATCCAGGACGCCAACGAATGCTGCAAAATGCCGTCACGATAGGATTTGACAATGCGCGTGTCGCTGATATTCGGCTCAAAGAGTTTTCCTACGACATCGTATTCCGGAATAATCCTCGTTGTTTTCGGCTCGATCCGATCGATCAGTGCCACATCCAGCACTTCCGGACAAAAGCCGGGACCGTCCAGAAGATAAACCCGCTTCACCCGATCCCACTTTTTATCGGAGAGCAGACAAGCCGCATACAGCGCCTGATTTCCCCCTTTGGAGTGACCGCCTATGATCCATTCCCCTTCGTCGATGACGCGTTCCGCATAGGCAAGCGCAAGTTCCTGTGCTTCCGTCTTGGCAAACGCAATCATACAGTCCTCTTTCCACCCCGGGATGGAAGCGTCGGTTCCGCGATAGGCAATGAAAGAAAAGTTGTCACTCCGAAACGTCACCGCTGAGAACTGCAGCGGCGGGTCCATACGAATCCGGTCTTCGTAATCGGTCAGGCGCATCGACCCATATCGCTTCGAACGCACCGCCGCTTCGAAGATCTCGCCGTTTCCCATATCTCCGCCGGTGATCATCAATTTCGCCTCTCCGGCTTCGATCATCGGTATGCAATCGGAAACCGAATGCGACGCTGCGCCATCCGCAAACACGGGCGAGAGGTCGAAGTAAGAAAGCAAACACAGCACGAGTGCATCCGCCTCCCGGAACGGATATGCCGAAAAATCCAGTTCTCCGATCCAGCGAATGTATTCTCCGAGTTTTTCCATCGTCTCCCCCTCTCTCGCGTTCCCGTCCAAAGATGGTCGCAACAAAATGGCTGATCCAGCTCTTTTTGACCAGTATACCATACTTTTCTTCCGAAATCGATGATATTCATCACTTTCTTGGCAGAATTCACGAAACGACAAAACATCCCGCCATTCGTTTCAGGAACGCGGGATGTTTTCTGTTCGCCTTAAGCTTGTTTCTTTTTCCGAATGATCAAGAAGGCAACGACACCGAGCGCAACAACCGCTCCGATCACAATCGCTGCGATACCACCGGGACCGATTCCTTTGCCTTCCGTCTTCTCCTCCGGAGCAGCGGTCGTTTTTTGTTCCGGTGCTGCCGTAGGCTGATCGGCAATTTGCTCAGGATCTGTCTTCTGCGGCGGCTCCGAGGCCGGATCCGCCGGCTGATCGGTTGGCTCTGCTGTCGGCAATACCGTCGGCTCCGGAGTCACCAGGTCGTCATCGATGATGATATCTTCCTCGGAGCTGATCGGATTCAAGAACGTCTGGTCAATTACCGTGAGAGCAGGGTTCTCCTGCGGAACGATCTCTCCGGTTGGTGCCGGCGCGATGGGCAGTTCCTTGTCGCCTCTCTCAAGATTATAGTCCCGAACGACAGAAATTCTCGTCGGAATCGCGCCATCCTCGATCTCCATGATCGTATCCGGCAGATAGATCGTCTTCACCTGCGGGCAGTCCATAAACGTCCCTGCAGCGATCTTCGAAACGGGATATCCGGCAAGCATGTTGGGGATCACGACAACTTCCTCGTCGTCGCCGACGTAGCCGCAGATGGTGATTCCCCCGTCTTCAATTCGATACAGCAAATATCCCTGGCTATAGACGGTTTCGTCCGCAATTGTGCCAATCGGGAGTGCCGCAAGCAGCAGCAAAGCAATCAGCAGCCATGCAATCTGTCTCTTCATGGGTTCTCCTTTCCGCCGGTACAGTACCACGCCCTTTCCCGGCTTTTGGGATGCTCCGGAAGGCAGGCGCTATTCCGCCTGCCTTCCGGATAAGTTGTCTTGTTTCTTAGGTCGATCAGACGTCGTCCTCGTGTCCGCCTTCGCCGTCGGAGTTTGTAACGATGTCGGTGAATCGATCGATTTCAATGACAGTAATTTCCGCTTTCTGATACTCTTTCATACTCGTATTCTCCTTCTGATTAGTGAGCCATTTCATTGTAGCAACCCGAAAGAATGTCTGAATAGAAGTATTCGACGTCTCCGTTTTCATTCTTGCTGAAAAGGCCGTCCGTCACCGTGAAGGCGCCTTCGCCTGCAAAGATCTCTTCACCCGCTGTGAACGTGCCGCCGGTAACCCGCACCGTCGCACCGGCTTCCGCCGTAATTGCGTTGGTCGCCGCCGTGAATATGCTCCCCTCAATCGTCGTAACGGAGCCCGCTTTTGCAGCAATCACTTCCGCGCCGGTGGATTTCAGTGCGTTGCGATCGCCGCCAAGGATCGTGAGCGTTCCGTTGTTGGTCAGCACCGTTCCGCTCGACGTAAGCGTATAGCCGTTGAGATTCAAAACGACCGTTTTACCCTCTGCAACCGTCAGCGGATTGACCGTAGCGGATCTCAGAAGCGTTACTTCATTACCATAGGTAAAATCCGTATCATTGTCGTCATCATGATCCGTCGTTCCTACCGCATCGAGAGCATCCTGAACGCTCTTGAACTCCCAGCCGTCAATGCTCGCGGAAGCCTGGCTCGCCATCAGGTGATCGCCGGTATCCAGCTCGACTTGCTCGGAAAATTCTGCGTCCGGATCAACCGTCGGCTCCGTTTCCGGCTCATCCGCCGTTGCAGGAGTTTCCTGCTCCTCCTCTGCCGCTATGGCAGGCTCATTCTCTTCGACAACGTTCGATACGGGATTCGTATCTTCCGTTTCGACTACCGCATTCACGGGTTCTTCCGGCAGTTCCTCTAAGACCGCATCGGCAAAGGCCGACGGGACCATGGAGAACACCATTAAGATCGCCATGAGAAGTGATAGGATCCGTTTTTTGTTCATTCGTATTTACTTATTTTTACATTTGCTTGTTGAGGCATTCGGCAAGCTTTTTCCGAGCGACACGTAAAACTTCATCAACGCAAGGTACCGGGAAGGAATCGTGCTCAAATGATTCCCTGTCTGCATCGATTTCCTTAGATGAAAAACCCGGATGGGCGTTCCCATCCGGGTTTCTTCATATTTATTATTTTTCCCCTACGCCTCCCTCGCTCTGCGGTTCGTACCCGGTACTGCGCAATGCAACATAACGATACGGATATACACAATCGGGGCATTACGATCCTTGGGGCAATCGAACCCCGCGCCTGCCCGCGGCGCCATATCCAAGAGTGCAACGTCGGCCGTTGCCGCCCGATACGCACCCCGCAAAGCTACCAACTGCTTCCTTACTGTTCGATCAGTTTCGTTTTCCAGTTCGTCTCCTGCAACAGATTGTCCACTTCCCGCACTTCCTTTGCAATCCGATCCGCGGTTTTCTGCAGTTCGGACGCTTTCAGCGCCGCGCGAATTCGAATCTCCGTGCCGCGCGCGCGGTCGGTGCTCTGCCCCGCCGCATAGATGAGATCACGATACGCGGTGCGTTGTATCAAAAGCGCGTCCTTCTTCGCGATCCATTCCGTCAGCGTCAATCCGTTGACCTTTGTCCGGCAATTTGTCCGGTTGATGGCCGCCATCAGCGTTTCGAGCCGTGCCACGGCTTCGTTGAGCTCGGCGAGCAACTGCGTCGGGTCCTCCGACGGTTCCTCGCCTTCCTGTACCAAAATGTTGTTTGAAAGGCGCCGTCTCAGCTCCTCGATCTTTCGATTCAGGTCCGCTCGTTCCTGCAATGCTTCTGCAAGTTTCATAGGGGTTCTCTCCTTACAGCAGCGTACGTCCTGCGCCCCACGCTTTGCCGACGCATTCGCCCAGCACGTGATACGTGTTGTTAAACGGATCGAAGCTGATCGGCGCAACCTTCTTCACGTCCACCTTGCCGTCCGTGAGTGCGCTTTCATCCACGCTGACATTGACGATCTCGCCCTTAAGAATGCAGGTTTTTGTGTCATACGATTTCACACGGCACTCCATACATACGGCGAGCTCATTGATGATCGGCGCATTGACCCGTTCGCTCTTTGTCGCAGTAAACCCGGCACGGGCAAACTTATCGGCGGTTTTATTGCCGCTCGCCATTCCGACATAATCACATCCCGCCACATGCGCAGCGTCTGCCATGCTGACGGTAAACGCACCGGTTGCCGCAAAATTCTTGCAGGTCTTGTGCCCCGGAGAAAGGCAAATCGATATCTCATTTTCTTCACTGATACCGCCCCATGCGGCATTCATCGCGTCCGGTACCCCGTTCTCGTCGTACGTGGCGATAATCCATACCGGCTGCGGATAGCTCAACGGCTTGGCTCCGAAATCTTTTCTGCTCATCGGGAATCCTCCTGTTTTTTCTTTATTGTACCATGCTGTACCTATTCCCGCAAGGAAAACCGCCTGCTGTTTCCCAAAGTTTTTGTTTCTCCCGCAAGACGCATCTGCTCCGCCGGACTTCACAGAAGTTGAAATCTATGCTATAATCCGAAGCAAACGAATCGGAGGATGAACGGATGGAACAGAACCGAATCGAAACGGAAATCACCGAAGCTTTTGCGGAGCTGCTGGCCGCCGCAAAACCGCAAAGCGGCGCGCTGCTTGTGCTCGGCTGCTCAACCAGCGAAATCATGGGGATGCGAATCGGCTCAGGTTCAAACGAGGAGGCGGCACGCGCCTTACTCGGTGCACTGCTGCCGCTCTGCCGGGCGCATGGAATTGCTCTTGCCGTGCAAGGCTGCGAACACATCAACCGCGCGCTCTGCACCGACCGAGCAACAGCAGATCGACTTGGGCTGACAGAAGTCGCCGTAGAGCCATGGCTGCACGCGGGCGGCGCATGCGTTACCGAGGCGAAACGGATGATCTCTAACGCTGTGATGGTCGAGGATCTCAAACAATCTGCGACGCTGGGGATCGACATCGGCGACACGCTGATCGGAATGCACCTGCGCGCGGTCGCTGTACCCGTCCATTCCGTGCGTCGTTCGATCGGAAGCGCGAACCTTGTCATGGCATTTTCGCGTCCGAAGTATATCGGCGGTCCAAGAGCCAGATACGCCGGTTCGACGGAAAAGTGAACAATATTTCAAAAAAATTTTTGAAAAAATCGAAAAACACGCAAGAAATCGTTTGCGTTTTGGGGAAAAGCCATGTATAATGATATTGTGTCCGAAATCGGGTCTGTGGTTGAAAGTCGATGCCAGTCGCAGGCGAAACGATCCACATAAGCGGAACAATGATTCCGTGAGCATGGTGCGGCTTAGAGGTAAGACCAACCGGCGGCGTTGCCGCCGAGAGGGGCAGTAGTGGGGAGCGCGAAGGCTTATGAGCGAACCCTCCGGTTGGCGGGTGTGGGGGCAAAAACCAGGTCAGCCGATGACGGAGACAATAGAAAGAGTTGAAGGGAAGAAAAATTCAAATGTTCGAAGACAGAGTATTGGTCTGCAAGGACTGCGGCAAAGAGTTCGTGTTCACTGCCGGTGAGCAGGAGTTCTATGCACAAAACGACTTTAAAAACGACCCGGCTCGCTGCCCGTCCTGCCGCAGAGCGCGCAAGCAGCAGCGTAATGATCGCCTCAACGGGCCGCGCGAGATGTTCGACGCCGTCTGCGCCGAATGCGGTAAGCCCACCAAGGTTCCGTTTGAGCCGAAAAACGACAAGCCGGTTTATTGCTCCGAGTGCTTCGCGAAGCGCCGCGGCAGATAAATTGCCATTTGGGGAAAACTCCGATCCGATCGAAGCACGCCTTCGATCGGTTTATTCTTTTTCTGCGATTTTTATCGATTTCCTCTTGACAACCTCCCTTCCGCATGGTATTATCGCCACGATATCAAAATGATATCAATTCTCGGAAGGGAGTCAAAAAATGAAAGAAATCGAATTGAAGAATCGGAAGTACGGCATGGTCATGCTGTTGGTCGTGATTGCGCTGTTTTTAGCAGCCATTCCGGCAATGGTAATCGGCGGGATTCAGCTCGATGAAGGGCGCTCGCCTGCGCTGTTCCTCTGCGGATTTGCCTGTCTTGTTCTCGCGCCGATTCTGATTGCGGGACTGAAGATTTTAAAGCCGCAGGAAGCCCTGGTGCTGACGCTGTTCGGAAAATATATCGGCACGCTCAAGGGTGAAGGCTTCTACTTTGTAAATCCGTTCTGCACCTCGGTCAACCCGGCTGCTAAGACAAAGCTGAACCAGAGCGGCGATGTTTCGACGCTGCATACGATCGTCGATTCCTCAAGCAACGGCGTGAAAGTTTCCTCGGAAGCGCCGAGCAAAAAGCTCTCGCTGAAGATCATGACGCTGTCGAACAATCGGCAAAAAATCAACGACTGCCTCGGCAATCCGATCGAAATCGGTATTGCGGTGACCTGGCGGATTACGGACACGGCGAAAGCGGTGTTCAACGTGGACAACTACAAGGAATACCTCTCCCTGCAATGTGACACGGCGCTTCGGAACGTCGTTCGCCTGTACCCGTATGACGTCGCGCCGAATATTGATACGACCGGAGACGGTGTCGCCGACGACGGCAGCCTCCGCGGCTCAAGCGATATCGTAGCGGGCCGCATTCGTGACGAGATTCAGGCGCGCGTGGACGAAGCCGGTATTGATATCGTGGAAGCGCGGATTACGTATCTTGCGTATGCGCCCGAAATCGCGGCGGTCATGCTGCAGCGGCAACAGGCTTCCGCAATCATCGATGCACGAAAGATGATCGTGGACGGTGCGGTCGGCATGGTCGAGATGGCGCTCGATCGGCTGAACGAAAAGGGCACGGTCGTGCTTGACGAGGAGCGTAAAGCGGCGATGGTATCGAACCTGCTTGTTGTGCTCTGCGGCAACCATGACGCGCAGCCGGTCGTCAATTCCGGAAGCCTGTATTAACCTTGCGGCTATGAACGAATCCGCAAAAAAGCAAATTCCGCTTCGTCTTTCGCCAAAGCTCTATGAAGCGATCGCGGCATGGGCGGACGATGATTTTCGCTCGGTCAACGGGCAGATCGAATACCTGCTCACCGAGTGCGTCAAGCAGCGCAAGAAGAACGGGCGCTACGTTTCGACCGAGCTGGATGCGCCGTTGGACGTTCATCTTCCCTCCAAACCCGCCAATTTTGAAAAACCATAGGCGGGAAGGGAATTGTCTTCCCGCCAACCGATTACAGAAAGGAGATCCTATGGAAACCATACAACCCTCTGTTCCCACCCAACCCGGCACACCCGATCCGGATGCGGGCGGAGCCACAAAGGCAATGCGCAGCGCTTACAATCGTGCCGGGCTCGGCATCTTTGCGGTGTATAACGTTCTGCAGCTGGTCGGCTCCCTGCTGTTCGGCGGCGCTGTCGGCGTGCTTGTCGTAACCAAACTGCTCTCTCAGCTGATGGATGCGGACCTCGATGTTACGAATCTGCAGCAAATGATATCGCGCATCATGCAAATGCTCAGTGAGCCCAAAGCACATTTTATCCTGATCCTGTTCTACACGCTCGGTTCGGTCGTCGGGATGCTCGTCGGACTGCTTGTCCTGCGAGCGATCCTCGGGAAATCCGCACCGGTCGAAAAGCGTTCCCTCGGCGCAGGGAAATTTCTGATGGTCGTTCTGATGTCCTTCGGTCTTTGGGGCGTCGGCGCGCTGTTCGGCAACCTGCCCTCGTTCTTCAACGTCAATGAATCTCTCGGCACGGAATTCCTGCAGCAGGGAGCGGGCGCATGGTTGATGTACCTGTATGTCTGTATCGGCGCACCGTTCTTTGAGGAGCTCGTTTGCCGCAAGCTGCTGCTTGATAAGCTTCATCCCTTCGGCGAGGGCTTTGCTGCGATTGCAAGCGGGCTGCTGTTCGGCTTGATTCACGGCAACTCCGCACAATTCTTCCTGGCGTTTCTGCTCGGAACGCTGTTTGCGATGGTCTATCTTCGCACCGGCAAAGTGATTTATACAATGCTGCTCCACGCCATCATCAACACGGCCGCTTCGCTGCCGGAGTTGTTCCAACAGGGCGGAATCGATATTGTCCTCGGATGGGACATTGCCGTTGGATGCCTTGTGGTTGCCGGGCTTATCACACTGATCGTAATGCGCAAAGACGCCATCCTTCACCCGATCAAATCCACCGTGGAAAACGCGAACCGTTCTGCTTGGCGCAATGTCGGCATGATCCTGTATCGGATCTTCGGGCTGGTTACGCTCGTTTCAACCGACCTGATCCTGATTTACGGATCGTTCTCGAGCGGGCAGGGTCCTGCGTCGCTGCTGCGTCTGATTCCGACCGCAGCCGCGATCGTGCTGGTGCTTCTGCTCCCGCGTCTGACAAGACGGTTCGAAGGAAAGCCGGCGGAACCTTCCGACGAGGGCGCAGCGCTTGCGTCCTAAGAGAGGCGGGCATAACAAACGCAGAAAAATGCCGGAATCCACGTGAATTCCGGCGTTTTTGCTTGCCAAAGTCTTTGAAATATGGTACGATAACAGAAAGCCGGACATCGGGAGGGATGAACTATGACAATACGTGAATCCGCAGAAGATTATTTGGAAGCGATGCTGATGATGCGGGAGCGGCACGGGTACATCCGCTCGGTCGATGTTTCGGAACAGCTCGGCGTTACAAAGCCTTCTGTGAGCTATGCGGTCAAGCGGCTTCGCGAAAACGGATACCTTCTGATGGATGCCGACGGGCGCATAACGCTGACCGATCGCGGTGAGGCGATCGCGCAGCGCATCTATGAACGGCACCGTGTGCTGACCGAATATCTGATCGAAATCGGCGTGCCGGAGGAAAAGGCGCGTGAGGACGCCTGCAAGATCGAACATGATATCTGCGACGAAACGTTCTCCGCGATCCGCGCGTTGGTCAAAAAGCGCGTCTGAACCAAAACGAAAACGGCCTGCGGCTTGATTCCGCAGGCTGTGTTTTTTGATGCAAAAGGCCGGTCAAAGTGACCGGCCTTTTCATATTTCTATTATTCGTGGACTTCCTCTTCCATCGTGTTCTCAACGCCGGTCTCCTCAACCTGCGAGATCGCGCCGCGGGCAAAGACGAGCTTAACCTTATCCGGACCGACGGTCAGGACCACAACATCGTCCTTCACCGAGGAGATGGTGCCGTAAATGCCGCCGATCGTGCGCACACGGTCGCCGGGCTTCAGGGCGTTCAGCATCTCTTTGACCTTCTTATCACGCTTGCGCTGCGGGATAATCATGACAACGATCAGAACAACGATCAGAAGCAGGGGGATCAGCATGCTGCCGAGGCTGCCGAGACCCGCAAACAGTCCGCCGCTGCTCTCCGTCGCGGAGCTTGCGGCTGCCGTTGCCTGCTGACCCGTGCAGCTGCTCATATCCAAACCTGCTGCCAGAAGTGCGTTCGTTACATACATCAACATATTCGTAAATCCTCTCATTTCTGTGATTGATCTTATATAGTTTACGATACTTTGTCCGTTTCGTCAAGCATCGATCGCAAACAGAATGTGAATTTTGCATTCCAATCTCCGCTCATTCGACAAAGCAAACCGTGCCATTCGCCTGACAAGGTCTTTACACCGTTCTATAATCTATATGAACACGTTCATATACACACTCTAACATTGTGAGGAAGAACGCAAATGCCAAAGATCATCGAAAGCCTACGGGAGCGGCTCCTAAAGGAGGCGCGGGCGCAATCGCGCCAAGCCGGATACGATTCGCTGACGATGCGCGGCGTCGCGCAAGCGTGCGGGGTCGACGTCGGAACGCTGTACAATTATTACCCATCCAAAGATGTGCTCGTGGCATCGTTTGTTGCCGAAGATTGGCACTCTGTAATGGCAAATGTCTTTTCCGAATCGGCTGGGCGCAGTGCGGCGCAGGTCCTGCAAGCGGAATATGACGGCATCCGGCGGTTTTTGGCCATGCAGGAACGGCTGTTTTCGGATCCCGGCGCGATTCGTACGTATGCTGCGCTTCCGCCCGGGCGGCACGAACAGCTTCGTGCGCAGTTGGCGGTTCCGGTAGAGCGCGCGCTGGTTGAAGGCGGACACCCGAACGCGTCTTTTTTATCGCTGTTTCTTGCGGAAGCACTGCTTGCGTGGGCTCCGGCAGGCGTGCCGTGGGAAACGTTGTTCGAATCCATTCGGCCCCTGCTCGGGCGCTGTTGATGTATTGAAAGACATATTTGAATAGGAAGATAAGAAAAGGAGAAATCAAGTTATGAGCAGTTTTGAGAACTTACGGATTGTGGACAATTTCTATCAGACATCGCTGTTTTTTCCGATGCCGACCGTTTTGATCAGCACGCTGACCGAAACCGGTATGACGACGCTCGGTCCGTACTCGTTGGTACAACCGTATTACGTCGCCGGAAAAGAATACTACGCGATGTTGCTGCAATGCCGCAACTCGTCGAACACGGCGCAGAATATCCTCCGCACCGGCAAATGCGCCATCAACTTTGTCGATGACAAGCCGGAGACGTTTAAGGAAGCCGTCATGCTGTCCTGGCCAGGCGACAAACCGGAAGAAAAGATGCCAAAGGTCAACTTCCGGCTTGAAAAGTCCATGATCGAAGAGGAGAATCCCAAAGACGTACGCCCGATGGTGCTGACGGATGCGATTGAGGTCATCGAATGCACCTGGATGCGTGAGCTTGACGGCGCGGCAAAGGACGCTCCGGGCTGCACAACCGGCTATGAACCGCCGTATCACGATTTCAACGGCATCACCTCGAAATTCGGTGCGCACTTCATTCTGCGCGTTGACCGGATTCTGATGAAAAAGCGCTATTCGGACGCAATCATCAACGGCGTCAAGGCGTCGGATTTTCCGAAGCTGCCTGTCGATTACGTATATCGTGACAGCAAGAATTTCTGGTACCACCGTGCCGCGTGGCGGATGCGCGCGGAGCTTCTGGCGGTTCGCAAGCAGACGATCGAATCCGTACGCTACGTCGCCGACCGTGCCGATGACAAGGTGAAGTTCACCGACGACGCACTCGAAACCATTCTGAACGTGCCGCGCGTCTTCCTGCCGCTCGTTCTGAAAGGCTGTGTCGACTGGGCAAAGGAAAACAATGTGACGCTGATCACAGCCGAGCACATGAAGATCATCAACGATAAGCGTGCCAAAGAAAAGAACGCTAAGAAATAAAGGAGGAACGGTTTTATGAAAGTTGTATTGGCGGGCGCCTTCGGAAATCTGGGTGCGGAAATTTTGAAACGTCTCTGCCGTGACGGGCATACGGTCATTGCGGCAGACTTGAAAGAGCGTCCGGTCCCGGGGACGGAAGGCAAATATACGTTCGTTTCGATTGACGCAACCGAAACGATCACGCTCAAAGGTCTTTGCGATGGCGCGGATGCCGTCATTACCACAATGGGGCTGACCGGAGCTTCGACCAAATTCACCGCGTACGATATCGATTATCAGGGGAACCTGAACCTGTATACGGAGGCCAAGCGCGCCGGCGTAAAGAAGTTCCATTACATCTCCGTCATTTCGTGTGACGAACCGGGCGCAGAAAAAGTGCCGATGCTCCATGCCAAATACCTGTTTGAGCAGGATCTGAAAAAAGGACCGATCGATTGGGTCATTTATCGGCCGACCGGCTACTTCTACGACATTGCCAAGGTGTTCAAGCCGTATGTGGACGGCGGCGAGATGCAGCTTCTGAAAGGGTACGGAAACGTCAAGGCGAACGTTGTGGACTGTCCGGACTTTGCCGACTTCATCGTGAAGCATCTGGAGGATTCGAACAAGGTCTACAACGTCGGTGGAAAAGAAACGTATTCCTACGAAGAGATGGCAAAGATGTGCTTTGACGCGGCAGGAAAGCCTTGCAAGATCAAATGGGCGCCGATCTGGCTGTTCGGCATCCTCGCAAACCTGCCCAAGATCAAGAAAGCTGGCAAGCACGACATCATTTTGTTCTCGAAATGGACTTTGAGTCACGATCTCGTCGGCGATACGAAGGTCGGTGAAGCAAGCTTTGCCGAATACCTGAAAGCATATTTTAAGGAGGCATAAGCATGGGTTGGGCGTATCTCGGAATTATCTGCGCGGTCTGTGCCGTTTGCTGCGCAATCGGCTTCAAAAAGTTCGTCTGGTTTCTTTCGATCGGCTACGGCTTCGCCATCGCGGGTGGCGCAATCACGATTCTCGTGCTTGCGATTGCAAACGGTTGGACAGGATCGATGCTTTGGCTCGCGATCCTGCAGGCGCTGCTCTTCCTTGCGTACGGCGCGCGGCTCTCGGGCTTTCTGCTCTATCGGGAGCTGACGAATAAGACCTATCGCAAGACGCTGAACGAAGACGCGGGCGGCACTAAGAAAATGCCGATCTTCGTATTGATCGCCATCTGGCTCGTCGTTGCCGTGCTGTACACCGCTCAGCTTTCTCCGATGTTTTATCGGTATTTCAACGGAGTGACGGATTTCATCGTTCCTTTGATCGGTATCGGAATTTCTGTCTGCGGGCTGCTGCTTGAATCGATTGCGGATAAGCAAAAATCGGCGCAGAAAAAAACGAACCCGAATATGGTTGCAACGCAGGGCCTTTATCGAATCGTCCGTTGTCCGAACTACTTCGGCGAGATTCTATTTTGGATCGGTGTATTCGTTTCCGGCGTTACCGCTTTCAAAACCTGGGGGCAATGGGTTATGGCTACGGTCGCTCTGATTGCGATCATCTATATCATGTTCAACGGCGCCCAGCGGCTTGAGAAGCGTCAGAATGAGCGTTACGGAAACAATAAGGCCTATCAGGAATATGTCAACAAGACGCCGATCATTCTGCCGCTCTTGCCGATCTATCATCTGAACCAGCCGAAAAAGTGAGGGCCCATGAAAGAATTCTCTGTGAGTATGGCGTTGGTGGACTTTCTTCCGGTCCTTTTGTTTGCAGTGGCCGTCGTGCTTTTGCAGCGCGATCTATACAACAAAATGTCTAAGGGGGCATTTGCGCTGTTTGCCGCCGGCACCATCGATATCGTGATTGCCGGTACCTTGAAGGCGCTATATAAACTCCTGTATGCGCTGAGCGTTTGTGACTTTGCCTCCCTTTCCAATCTGTTCTTCCCCTTGCAGTCGATCGGTGCTCTGCCTGCCGGAATCGGCATTATCGCAATGCTGACGCATCGGCAAACCGAAGCGCGCGCTGCGATCGCGGCGCCTGCGGCGTTCTCCGGCACGTTTCTCTTTGTCGGGCTCATGATCGCCGGATTTGGGTGTCTGACACTCGGCCTGATCCCGCTTGCAAAGAAGCTCAAGAAGCCCGCGGCGATCGTGCTGCTGATCGTTGCGTTCGTTTTGCTGCTCGGAATGGGGTATCTTTCCTCGAAGAGCTTCGAACGGGCAGCCTTGAACTGGCTTGCGGAGGGTGTAAACATCTTGGCGCAGGCAAGCTTCCTGCTTGCCGCCCTGATCCTGCACCGGGCGGGGCTGAAAGCCTTGACCTTGGAGAAGTAGGAATGATCGATTTTTAAGGGAATCCATTCTATCAAAACTGCCCTGCGATGATAAATCGCAGGGCAGTTTGCTGCTTTGTTTATTCGATTTCCAACGTCCGCTTATCGGGTTCGGTCTTCTGCTTTTTCGGAAGCGTCAACTTTAGAACACCGTCCTCATACTTTGCCTTAATGTTCGCGGTATCGATGAGCGAAACATCGAACGCGCGGCTGTATGCGCCGTAGGAACGCTCCACACGCAGGTATTTATCCTTGTGCTCCTTCTGCTCGGCTTCGGAATGCCGCTCCGCATGGATCGTCAGCGTATCGCCATTCAGGTCAAGATGAATATCCTTCTTGTCAAAGCCCGGCAGATCGGTTTCGAGCAGATACGAATCTCCCCGGTCGGAAATATCGGTCTTGAACATCGAAAGCTCGTTGCTGTCGAACATTGCGAACGGATCACGGAAGAACCGCCGCTCCATCTCCTCCATTTCGCGGAAGGGATTGTAATACATGGCATTCTGCACTTCATTTTTGCGATAAGGTCTCATTTCAAACATGGTTGTAACCTCCTGTCTCTCTGTCGTCATTCTTTCCGGAAAGGGTCTCCCGTATACCTTGGACCCTCTCTTCTTTTGATGCATACAGCATATACCATGACTTTGACAGAAGTTTGTTGCAATTGTAATGCAATTGTGAAGATTTAGCACTCCTGTTTTATGAGTGCTAAAATGGACCGTTTTCAATAAAATAAGGCACTCCGTATTCGGGAGTGCCGGGATCGAACGCAAAAAGCGCGTTACTTCCTTTCATTTATATAGCGGCAGGCAGCAAGCGCGGCGGTTGCGCCGTCGGCAACGGCGGTGGTGAGTTGACGAACGGATTTCGAGCGACAATCCCCCGCGACGAAGACGCCCGATGTTTCGGTGAGGCACTGCTCATCGGAATCGAAATATCCCCAGTCGTTGAGCTTGGCGAGGTGCCGGTACGGCTCATTTTCCGGAATCAGGCCGATTGCAACGAAGAGTCCGTCACACGCGATCTCCTTTTTTTGTCCCGTCGTGCGGTTTTCAATCGCAACGCCCGCGAGCGCATCGCCGTTTTTCAGCAAGGCCGTGATCTTACAATTGGTGACAATTCGTACATTCGGCCGCGCAGCAAGCACATTCTGCAGCCGTTCTTCACCCGTAAGCTGCATCAGGTCCTGCAAAATAATCACCTCTTTGCACTTTTCGGCGAGCAAAATCGCTTCCTGCAAAGCGGAATTTCCGCCTCCGGCGACGCAGACCGTCTGCCCCGCGTAAAAATCCCCGTCACAAACGGCGCAAAACGAAATGCCTTCTCCAACAAGCGCTTCCTCGCCCGCAAGTCCGAGCATCCGATGCTTTACGCCGGTCGCAATCACAACGGTCAGCGCTTCGAAGCGATGGCCCTCCTCCGTCTCAACGATCTTGATACCTTCCTCGTCGCGCACGGAAACGACGCGCTCAAGCTCAACATCAGCGCCCTGCGCAAGAATCTGTTCCAGACATTGATCCGCAAACTCGTTGCCCGACATCTGCAGCGTTCCCGGATAGTTTTCGACCTTCGGGGAATGCGTGATCTGGCCGCCGAAGCCTGCCTTTTCGATCACAAGCACCGTTTTTCCGTTGCGAAGCGCATAAAGCGCCGCCGTCATTCCGGCGGGGCCTCCGCCGATTACGATCAAATCGTACATACTTCCTCCTGAAGAAAAGAGAGAAAAGGGGTGCTTTTCTCTCTTGTGAATTCGTTTCGGACCGCTTATGCGCCTTTGTGCATCAGCCAGCCCTTGATATCGGACACCCCGCGGTACTTCTCAAACGACTCACCGTTGACAAGCACGAGCGTCGGCGCCTGTTTGATACCGAACTTTTCGACCAGTTCCTTCTCTTCATTCGCGTTCAATGCGGTGTACGCAACGCCCGCTTTATCGAGCAGAGCGGATGCGAGTTTGCAGTTCGGGCAGGTCGGCGTCTTGAACAGCAGCGCAGTGTTCGCTTCGGGCGCGCATGCTTCGGCGGCCTTTTGTGCGGCTTCGTCCACCGCGGCGTCCAGTGCGGAATCATCTGGCGCGGGGATTGGTCCGACATGGGTCAGCGTCGACCGACCGATGTTGTACACCTTGCGATCCTTGAATTCCTGCGCCTTGCCATCGTTCCAGTTCTGCACCGGACGGTAGTAACCGGTGATGCGGCTGTAGACCTCAGTCTTGTTGCCGCAGACCGGGCAGGTATAATGCTCGCCGGTGATGTAGCCATGATCTTTGCAGACCGAATACGTCGGACTCATCGTGTAATACGGCAGCTTGTAATTCTCGGCAATCTTACGAACGAGGTTGGCCGCGGCTTTCCAATCGGGCAGCTTCTCACCGAGGAACGCGTGGAACACGGTGCCGGAGGTATACAGCGTCTGCAGATCGTCCTGAATATCGAGCGCAGAGAAAACGTCCTCCGTGTAGCCGACGGGCAGATGCGACGAATTCGTGTAGTACGGCGTACCGTTCATGTTCGCCGTGATGATGTCCGGATAACGCGACTTGTCGTGCTTTGCGAAGCGATAGGTCGTCGATTCGGCAGGCGTCGCTTCCAGGTTATAGAGGTCGCCGTACTTTTCCTGATAATCGCTGAGACGTTCGCGCATATGGTTCAGCACGTCCCTTGTGAAGCGCTGCGTCTTCGGGTTGGTGAGGTCTGCGCGGAGCCAATTCGCGTTCAGGCCGACTTCGTTCATGCCGATCAGACCGATCGTGGAAAAGTGGTTGTTGAACGTTCCGAGATACCGTTTCGTGTACGGATACAGGCCCGCGTCGAGCAGTTTGGTGATGACCGTGCGCTTCGTCTTCAGGCTGCGCGCCGCGATATCCATCATCTTATCGAGCTGCGCATAGAAATCCTTTTCGTCCTTGGCAAGATACGCGATCCGCGGCATGTTGATCGTAACGACGCCCACGGAACCGGTGGATTCGCCGGATCCGAAGAATCCGCCCGACTTTTTGCGGAGTTCACGAAGGTCGAGACGCAGCCGGCAGCACATCGAACGAACATCGCTCGGCTCCATGTCCGAATTGATGTAGTTCGAAAAATACGGCGTGCCGTACTTAGCGGTCATTTCGAACAGCAGCTTGTTGTTTTCGGTCTCGCTCCAGTCGAAAGCCCGGGTGATCGAATAGGTCGGGATCGGATACTGGAAGCCGCGTCCGTTCGCGTCGCCCTCGATCATGACTTCGATGAACGCCTTGTTCACCATGTCCATTTCCTTCTTGCAGTCGCCGTAGGTGAAATCCATTTCCTTGCCGCCGACGAT
>JAEEGL011068381.1_pt1 | contig 33121 bp, 24 predicted proteins | sample 9134231 | NCBI WGS metagenome assembly JAEEGL01 (sample SAMN16246548, study PRJNA631951) | gut metagenome | biome: gut microbiome; feature: rumen; material: fiber-attached | host: Bos | place: Iran: Karaj | collected 2018-10 | reverse complement strand
TTAGCTCAGTTGGTTAGAGCATCTGACTGTTAATCAGGGGGTCTCAGGTTCAAGTCCTGAAGGGGGCGCAATTTTTATGTTTCATGTTATTAATTTTTTGGCCTCGTAGATTCTCCCCGTTTCTACGGGGTTTTTTTATGTGGTCATCGGCGTTGCTGCTTACTATATGCAAAAGCAGGGTCTTACGTCGCCTGCTATCCTATCGCCCCTTTTGGGCTTTACGATAAGAGCTTATTTATTGTTGTCGCCTCTTCGGGGCTGGTTGTTAGTCTTTTCTGCAGTAGAAGCACACTGTTGACATCTCACCTATATTCAATCCATCGATGTACTGGGTATTGTGATTAAAATGATCTATTAAGTCGTAGTTTTCTAGGATAAATGAAACATCATCCTGATATAACAACTTGTCTCCAGAAAGTAGAATCCACTTTGGCATGATGAAAGGTTTTGAGACCTCTTCATTATGAAGCGTGGGGAGGTGAAAAGCTAAAGGAGAATACAGTACCCTGTTGCATTGTAGCAAACCCTCATGTTGCATCATTCCAGCTCCGATGCCAGACAAATTGTAATTATATATGGAGTCACGTTCAGTTTCTGGTATTTCTTGGATACAGCTGTGAAATTTGCTATAACTCGTTTTGAAAGGCTCTTTGTTCAAAACCAAGTCGTTGATAAAGAAACCAATGGGTCGAATGAGGTAGCTTGACAAGGGTAGTAAAGAAAATAGTATAAGTATAAGATTGATTTTTTTGTGTTTTTCAAAATCCATCATCATCAAGCAAACCATAGCTAGTGGTATAACACTTATCAAATAGTGAATAAAGCAACGGGTTCCTGATGAAAAGACAAATAAAGCATAAGAAAGAAGCGTAGGAATGAGTATTTCTTTATGATTTGATGCATTGAAGCAAAGAAGAGATATGCAAATGGCCAAGAACAAAAAATAGGAAACATAATAATAAGTGGGTCTTGGATCTTTGTAATCAAAGTATTCAAAATAGGATAGAAATGTTCCATACAACATTTCTTCTACACCGTAAGTACTAGCCTTTAGGTAAAAATACAGAATGCACAAACTTGTAATGATGGCAATTCCTAAAATGACTAACAAAGAGTCGAATACGAACTTTTTGTATTCTTTCTTTTGTAGTAAGATGAAAAACAAATAGGCTAAGAAACCCAAGAAAACACTGGCATTATTAATTCGGATAAAAGCGATGATGCCAAAACAAATCCCGATAATCAACATTTCTATCTTACGGATTTCTTTATTTGTTTTCAAATATCTGAAATACAGATAAATAGGATATGATGCAAAAGGCAAGCACCATTCTTCCGAGAGATCACCACCGTCATAGAAACACAAAAGCAAAAATAAAGCTATTCCAGTGCAAATGAAGCGAAAACACCCATCGCGATAAAAAGCGATGGTTTTATCCCAAATAACCAATGTAACAGTGAGTGACAAAGTTTGCATCAATAGAATATATAAATTTCCACCAAGCCATAAACCGAAAGCTTGTATAAAATATAACAAGCATCCTTTGTTGTCGAAATAATCAATATAAAGTGTTTTACCCTTTAAAACCGCCAGACCCATTTGTTTGAAAATGGCAGCGTCGAAACCTTCGTAGACGTATAAGAACGATGTTGAGCGCGAAAACAACACCACAAAGACAAACGACAATGCAAACAACAGCAAAGGATAATACTTGCTATTGATGATGTTGGCAATGCGGCTTTGTTCTTTCATGACATATTATAATATAGTCTTGAAAATCAGCTTGATGTCTCCAAAGAAACTCCAATTGTCCAAATATTCAAGATTGATTTTCACTTTGTCTGGCCAAATGACGGTATCGTTGTAGGTCTTTGGATCAGCTTGTTGGGCAAGCAGTTCTTCCTCATCACGGTATTTGATACTTGCCGGACCAGTAATGCCTGGGCGGAGTTGCAAAATACGGCGGTCATCGCCTTGCAACTGGTCGGCATAGCCGGGCACATCGGGGCGAGGTCCGACGAAGCTCATCTGACCTATAAAGACATTGATCAATTCGGTGAGGCAATCCACCTTACTATGGCGCAACCAATGACCCATTCGGGTAATACGTGGGTCGTCTGCCGTAGTAACGGTATCGCCTTCCGACTGATGTAGCATAGTACGAAACTTACAGATTCTGAAAGGTTTGCCATCTTTTCCTATGCGCCGTTGCATAAAAAACACAGGTCCCCTTGAGTCGATTTTGATAAGGATGGCGATGACAAGCAAAGGCAAGCAAAGCACAATAAGACCAAGGAGTGCTACGATACGGTCGAAGCACCATTTGAAAAAGAATCCTATTCTGTGCTTATTTTTCTCCACGCTGCATAGCCTCCATATTGAGAATTGCCTTTATGCGCGGCAAAGATATGATTTTTCTGAATGGGTACAACATTTTGACCGCAATCTTCATCCACCAGCAATAATGGACTGAAAGATTACAATAAGCCTTGCGGAAATGGAATTTCTCGATGAGATAATCTTGAATGTTGGAGTGTTCGGTGATGCTACGTGCACCGTCGGCGACATAACGAAAGCCTTTTTCTTGCAAGTAATATTGGTTCATAGTATGGAACAGGCCGTAATAAGGGTATGTTGTGTTTTTCCGTTTGTAATCAGGCAAAACGGCAACCAATCCATATTCACACGAGTCTTTCCATAACATTACCGTAAAAAAACCAATGAAATCATTATTATTTTTGTCAAAAATTCCCCAGTAATCGTACTCTTTTTCTTCACATTCTTTTAAATAGTTTTCAAAGGTCAGAGAGTTTGTGATGCGGTCTTTTACCGAATAATCATCAAAAGATGCCCTTAATATGGGATACCCGAATTTTTTGATGTAACTATTATCGACCTTTCGGAACTCTATTTTTTCCAATGAACGTCTGACTTTCTTTCTCGTGTTACTAGAAAGCTCTTCAAAACCTTCAAAATGATCTTTTATGAGATACCAAAAACTAGTTTCTTTTTGACAATCAAAGTTATAAGTGTTTCTTACCATCAAACCACCTTGCTTGAGTAGTTGTTTCCATTCCTGTTTTTGCAATTGTGGTTCATTGTGGGGGGCTCCGTCAAAACGCCAAGCTTTACGATATAGATAAAACTTATTTTTCATAAGCGTTTTTTGATAGCATTAAAAGCATAGCAGGAGAAGTAATAAATTGCTTTAAAAAGTGGAAGTTTTTCGTGACGACGATACACCTTCCATAGGTCAGTTGCTGCTTTTATCTTATTTGAACTAGCAGATTTTCTTCTGATTCTATATGAAACTAAAGGCTCATCAATGGCGTAAGCCAAAATGCCCTTTCTAAGAATATCAAGCCAGGTGGCGGTATCTTCGCTGGTGCGGAATTTGGGAACAACAACATCGCCAGTAATCGCTTTGTTGACCATTACAGTAGAGCAACCGATAATGGTGTTTTGAAGGTAGGTTTCATAATCCAGATTGCCTATGGTATTGATGAATTTGTTCAATGTGTTTCCGTCCTCATCAATCCAATCGTAGGTTGAATAAGTAAACCCTACATTCTTTTCCATCATAAACCTCAGTTGTTTTTCCAGTTTTTCATGATGCCAGATGTCGTCAGCGTCAAGAAAAGCCAAAAATTGGCCATGAGCCATTCGAATGCATTGGTTTCGGGTGTCAGCAATGCCAGAATTCTGTGTTTTGATGGCAAACCTTATTCGTGAATCAGATTGAGAGTAATCTTTTATTATGCTAACCGTTTCGTCCGTAGAAGCATCGTCAACAATAAGCAGTTCCCAATTTGGGTAAGTCTGAACAACGACAGACTTGATGCTGTCTGAAATATACGAAGCCATATTGTAGCATGGCATGATGACTGATACCAACGGTTTACTTTCCACGGCTGTTGTTTTTACTTCAATTCTTCAATCCAATTCTTGATTTGCTGTTCGTCTTGAAGTCGACACACGAGCAACGAATGGTCACGATAGGCAACCAAGTAATCTTCCAAGCCTTCCACGATAGCTTCAGTGCCTTCTTCGATATTGATAATGGTATTCCGATTGTCTATAGAGACTACGCTTCCGCGTTTGGCATTGCCATTTTCGTCCTTTTTTGCATGGGTGAACAATGAGCCCCATGTGCCAATATCGCTCCAACCAAAATCGGCAGGAATGGTAAAAGTGTTGGGTGACTTTTCCATCACACCGTAGTCGATGCTGACATTGGGGCAGTCCACAAAATGATTGTTGATGAAATTTTGTTCCTCAGGTGTGCCAAAGTTGTGTTTACCGTTTTCGAAGATACCAACCATTTCGGGCAAATATTCTTTGAAAGCTTGCATTATGCCGTTTAAGGTCCATATGAAAATACCACTGTTCCATAGATAATTGCCTTCGGCGACAAATTTTACGGCGGTGTCGTAATTTGGTTTTTCTTTGAACATTTCGACTTTCACTATTTCTGGAAGTATGTTCTGTTTGGGAACTTGAATGTAGCCATACCCCGTCTCAGGTCGACTTGGCTTGATGCCAATGGTCATTAAAGCGTTTGTGTTTTTAGACAAAAAGTCGAAACCTAATCGGATAATACGCTGAAACTCTGCTTCGTTGGTTACCAAATGGTCAGCTGGAGTAACGACAATATTGGCATCCTTGCAGCAGCTTTGGATGTGGTAGACCGCATAAGCAATGCAGGGAGCCGTGTTGCGTCGAGCTGGTTCACAAAGCACTTGGTCGCACTTAAGCATAGGCAAATGTTCAAGAACCAAATGTTTGTAAGCTTTGTTAGTTACTACAAGGAAGTTTTCGTCAGGAATGACAGGGCTGAAACGCTCGTAGGTGCTACGAATGAAACTTTTTCCCGTACCGAGAATATCTAAGAATTGTTTTGGATAGTTATCTTTACTAAGTGGCCAAAAACGGCTACCGATGCCGCCGGCCATGATGATACAATAGTTGTTCATTGCTGTTGATTTGTGAATAAAGACTTTCCTTTTTCGCTCAGATATGGCCAAAGGTCTTCTTTTGAAATCTTGCACAAAGGCATTCCCGCTGAATAGGGCGCAATTTCATAAGACTGGTAGCAAAACACGATGCTGTCGGTCTCAATCCAAGGTTCATTTTCTGGCAATACAAACGAACCTTCTTCCCCAGTGTCAAACATTTCTTCGATTAAGTCATAGCTTTCAAAATACTGTTTTCGTATATTTTTGGTAATGATTTCTGCGAGTTGCTCTGGGTCGTTAAACATATCGTAACCCACAATGCTTCCATCGATTTTGCTGAAGGTGGTGCCATAATACCAAGGCACAGGATGAGCACCTCCAGTATAAATAAATCCTTCGGAAATATAGGTGACATAATGGTCGTTTTGTTCCGAAAGGGTGTAATTGTTTTCGAGTTCCGATCTTGGTTCACTGCCTTCCTCTGCAAAGAATTGGTCCATTTCATCTTTTAGAAATGCCTTATAGTCCTCAACTTCAGGAGATAGCATCCAATGGAGGATGCTCTTTCGTAGAGACTCATTTGTTGTGATGGGCAAATCTATGTTCGTGGTGTAATGTGAATAGCCTTTTTCATACTCATTTTCGAGGTAGATGCTGTCGCATAGCGTGTAAGGCTCAGCATCCACTTGATTCGGGTCTTTGGGTTTGCATCCTGCTGCGACCAAAATAAACAGCGTAAGAAGAAAAAATGACTTTTTCATAACAATGACATCTTAAGTTCAATGTTGCAAAGATACTTCTTTTTTTTATAGAACTCCAAGAATGGTCTTTTATTTTACCCAACGGTAAAGGATTTCTATGGGATGCACAGCGTGGATACCTGTACCATCAAGAATTTGCTGGCGGCAGGAAGTGCCTGGAGCTGAAACTAGGTATGGTGCATTACCATTAGCGTTAGCTACTGCCTTGCGGATGGTCGGAAACAACACCATTTCACCGATGGCCAATGAGGTTTTGTAGTGTTCTTTTTCGTAGCCGAAAGACCCTGCCATACCACAACAGCCACTTGGAATCACATGAATTTTGGCGCCACTGAGAAGTTTGAATGCTTTTACGGTATTCTCGGTTCCTACCAAAGCCTTCTGATGGCAATGACCGTGAAGCCAAATTTCCACTACATCAGATTTGAAATCGGAAGTGGTAATGTGGCCAACCTTTATTTCACGAATGATGAACTCATCAAAAAGCAATGCATTGTGACCTAATTGTTGTGCTTGTTGACGGAGTTCAGTAGGTACCAAATCGGGATATTCATCGCGAAAACTGAGGATGCAAGATGGTTCAATGCCAACCAAAGGGGTTTGTTCTGAAATCTTGTCTTTCAAAAGGTTAACATTTTTGATGGCAAACTTTTTGGCCAACTTTAAATTGCCTTTTGAGATGGCAGCACGACCACTTTCAACATGCTTTGGGATTTCTACTTCATAACCCAAGTGCAAAAGCAGTTTGGCGAAGGTCAGGCCTAATTCGGCTTCCTGAAAGTTGGTGAACTCATCTGCAAAAAGGTAAATTTTGCCTTTGGTAGCTATGCCACGATGTTTACGGCATTCTTGTTGGACAGCTTTTCGCATCGTGACACGACTGAGGGTCGGAATGTCTCTTTCGGTTGTGAACTTAATGACATTCTTGATGATGTTGGATGAAAATTTCCACGAAGCGAACAAATTATAAAAAGGCCAGACGATATGGCCGAATTGCTCTACTGTGGCCATTCGTGAAACGGCAAAAGAACGCAAAGGCATTCCGTCGATGTCGTATTTATGCTGCAAGATTTCAGAGCGCAAGCGTGTCATATCTACATTGGAAGGACATTCGCTGCGGCATCCTTTGCAGGCTAAGCAACTATCCAAAACCTCAGCAAGTTCCTTTGATTTCAATACGCTTTTCTCTTTATGCAAGGCCGTCGTAAAAGCTTCGCTCCCCCACCCTCTCGTCAGAATCTCTCTCAATACATTGGCACGAGCACGTGTGGCCTTGGTTTCGTCGCCGCTTACTTTGAAAGCAGGACATAAAGTGCCACCAATCAAATTCGACTTGCGGCAATCTCCAGCACCGTTGCATTGCTCTATGCTGCATATCAAGGCATGAAGTTGGTTTTTTGCACCCGTAGCACCTTCCACCTTGCATTCGTCGAATGCAGCCTTCCAGTTATAATAGGTTTTGCCTTCGCCAAGTTCTTTTTCGATAGCATATTGTTGGTTGACATCAAAGCGCAACATACTGTCCATTGGCAAAGTGTCAACTATCTTGTGTAGATTGAAGACTTGCATAGGATCCCAACACTTCTTCAGCTCTTGCATCAAGGTATAGACTTCATTGCCATAAAGCAGCTGGATAAACTCGCCACGTAGTCGTCCGTCGCCATGTTCACCACTTAGAGAACCTTTGTATTTCTTGACCAATAGGGCTGTCTGATAAGCCACCTCACGGAACTTTCGCTTGCCTTCTTCCTCTTTTATGTTGATGATGGGTCTAAGATGCAACTCTCCTGTGCTGATATGAGCATGATAGACGCAACTTAAATCTAGTCTATCTAACATTTGGGCGAAGTCGGCCATATAGGCAGGCAACTTCTCGGGTGCCACAGCAGTGTCTTCGATTACACCGATAGGCTTGGCATCACCTTTCATACCAGTGAGCAATCCCAAACCTGCTTTGCGCAGACTCCAAACCTTACTGATTTCGGAGCCATAGACTCGTGAGCAGGCATATGCCAAGTGCTCTTCATTTTGCATTATTGCTTGTTCCAGTTGGTCGGCAATGGTGTCGATTTCTTTACGGGTTTCTCCACGCAATTCGATGATAAGAATAGCTGAAGGGTCGCCTTGAACAAAGAAACGGTTTTTCTGTTGCTCAACATTCTGTTTGCTGAGTTCCAAAATGTTTCGATCCATCAGTTCGACAGCTGAAGGATGGAATTTTAGAGCGACTAAGTTACCCAAAAAACTCTTTTGTAGCGTATCACAATGTGCGCAGACTACCATTTTCTCTTTGGGTGGTAAAGGGTCAAGGTCGACTTTTATCTCGGTGATAAAAGCCAAAGTACCTTCACTGCCGGCTAAAACTTTGCACAAGTTGATAGTACGCTCTTCAAGTGGTTTTGAAACATTATGAAGATCTTCAATTACCTCATCAATGGCGTAACCGCATGAACGCCGGCGTAGACTCTTGTCGGGATAGTTTTTCTCTATCAGAAGGACTGTATTGTCATTCAAAGCCCAACGGATAAGTTGGGAGTATATGTTTAGTATCAGCGAATTTTGCTGAAAACTACCATTGATAGATTGATTTTGTTGAATGCGAAGTGTTTCCATCGACATCCCAGCAAGTTCTTGTGAGGAGTGACATTGACGGTTGGTTTCCCAAAAACGTTTTCCGAACCGTTCCTCCAATTCTTTGATAGTGTATGTTTTGAACACTTCAATACTTCCGTCACAAAGCACGCCTCGAGCTTCCAACACATGATGTCTTGTACTTCCGTAAATCAGCGAATGTGAGCCGCAAGAATTGTTGCCGAACATTCCACCGATACAGCAACGGTTGCTGGTGGAAGTCTCTGGACTGAAAAAAAGACCATATGGTTCCAACGCAAGATTCAACTCATCAAGCACGACTCCAGGTTGTACCCTTGCCCAATGTTCTTTTTTATTGATTTCCAATAATTTATTAAAATGTTTGCTGATGTCAACCACAATACCGTTACCTACTACTTGACCAGCAATAGAAGTACCACCAGCTCTTGGAATAAGATGGGTTTTATGTTTGCGTGCCATTTCAGTCAAGTAGACAATATCCTGTTCATTTTCAGGAAATGCTACGCCTTTCGGCATCTCACGATAAGCAGATGCATCGGTAGCATAAGCGATGCGATGCAGAGGGTCAGTATGGATGGTGTACATGTCAGCTTATTTGTCCAACTGGCTGAAAATGCTATTATTACTCTTGAATTCAGGAACAATAACCTTCATTTGTGCCACAATCTTCATTGGATCACAAGTTTCGAGTTCCTCGTGGAGTTTTTCAATCATTTCGTCAACTTCTGTGGATTCATATTTTCTCACCACAGCATGCATGATCTTCTCGTTGTCGGTCTTGATGGTGTTCTCCTCATTGGCCAAAACTTCTTCGTAAAGTTTTTCACCAGGACGCAAACCTGTCTCGATGATTTCAATATCGGGACGATGGGCAAGTTTACGCATTTTTTCAGCCAAATCCCAAATCTTTACTTTTTCGCCCATATCGAAGACAAAAATGTCGCCACCATCACCGATGGAACCAGCCTCAAGAACAAGGCTACAGGCCTCGGGAATGGTCATAAAGAACCGGGTGATACGTCGGTCGGTTACGGTAATGGGACCACCTTTTTCGATTTGTTTGCGGAACAAAGGCACGACAGAGCCATTCGAACCCAAAACATTGCCGAATCGTGTGGTGATAAACTTAGTTTTGCATTGTCGACTTTGCGTATAAATCTCTGCAATGCGTTTTGTTGCTCCCATCACGTTGGTTGGGTTAACAGCTTTATCAGTTGAAATCATGACAAATTTTTCGACAGCATATTCTATGGCCAAATCAGCAACGAGTTTGGTACCGAACACATTGACAAACACGGCTTCGTAAGCATTTTCTTCCATAAATGGCACATGCTTGTAGGCTGCGGCATGAAACACCACTTGAGGATGATACATCTCGAAGACTTCCCTCATACGAATAGGGTCTTTGACATTGGTGATGACAAAGGACATTTTGTCATGTTTTTCCTTGAAATCTGGCGTGTTGTTCATCTCAAATTGGAAGTCATACATCGGCGATTCAGCTTGGTCAAGCATAATAAGTTTGGAAGGATTGTAATGCATTATCTGACGGCAGATTTCACTTCCTATGGAACCGGCAGCACCTGTGACCAATACCACTTTTTCATTGATTTCGCGAATGACGTTGCTTTTGCCCAAGATGATAGGCTTGCGACCTAAAAGGTCTTCAATTTTGATGTCTTGGATTTGGTTGGTTTCTATTTTTCCATCCACCCATTTGTCGAACGAAGGAATGGATTTCACAATGAGATTGAGAGCCATACCCTGTTCGATGATTTCTTTTTGACGCTTTTCACTTAAACTAGGTATGGCCAAAATCATAACTTCAATACCATTTTTTTCAATGAATTCTGGTGCCATTGCTGTTTTAGGTGAATAGACTTTTATGGTATTGATTTGAGATCCAACACGTTTTTGGTCATCATCTACAAAAGCTTTAATCCTAAATCTTGATCTGTTGTCTTGGTTCAAAGTACGCATTAACACGGTACCGCCATCGCCTGCACCATAGATGATTGTGTTCATCTTTTCGCCGTTGTTTTTATAAATCTCATTATACAAACGTCTGATAGTAAAGCGTGTAATAATCATCATAACCATAACTATAAGATAATGGTAGATAATGGTTACATAACGAGGATATAAATCTTTAGCAATAGCTGGAGAGATTTGATGGATTATCAATTTACTAATGATGAGAAATGATAAGGCGCTTGTGCATGCATAAAAGATTTTTCTTATATCATTGAATCCAGCATAACGCAACATTCCATCATATGTCCTGCTGATGAGGAAGGTAATCAAATAGATTACAGGAACAAGCCAAATACGACTCCAATCGAAAGACGATGCACCGAAATCCTTAAAGTACAACATAAATAGTGCTATGGTATAAGCAATAATGACAATAAGCATGTCAACTGCAAGTATCCAATAGCGGGGAAGCGTATTATTCTTATGCTTTCCAAATATGAAATCACAAAAGCGAATAATTAGTTTTCTCATTGGGAAATAATTTTATTATTTTGCAAAAGTACAATTTTTTCTATTTCACCATCAAAATATTTTTTCCATTAGTTTCCATTTACTTGTTGAAGGCAAATTTGGGTCAGCACCTTGGCATTGGGCTACATATGCTTCCCATTCGGCTTGACGAGGTAAAGTAGCCAATCGTGCCATATCTTTTTCCCAGTCAAATTCATCAATAGTGTCGCAAATCATAAATATATGAGTATCATAGCGGTAGATCTGCATATCCAAAATGCCGACTTCACGTTGTCCAGCCACCACCTCGGGCCAAACATGGGCATGGATATCGCAATATTTTTCGATGAGTTCTGGGTCATCAACAAGTTCTAATGTCTGGCAATAACGTTTCATTGTTTGTTGGTTTTAGTGATGAAAAGACCGTAAATAACAATAGTAACAAAGCATAATAGAGGCAAAATGAAGCTTAGATTTACTGCAGGAATACTGCCAAGTCCATTGCCATCAATGATGCGAGCCTGCAAGGGAGGCAAAACAGAACCGCCTAAAATGGCCATAATGAGACCCGCAGCACCTAACTTGGCATCTTCACCTGTATCCGTCAAGGCGATGCCATAGATGGTTGGGAACATAAGACTCATACAAGCTGAAACGGCCACCAAACAGTATATTCCTGTCCGACCATCAAGAAAGATGACTCCCAATACCAACAAAGCACCAGCAATGCCCAAATAGGTCAACAATTTAGACGGATGGATGTATTTCAGCAGAAAAGTACAAATGAAACGGCTTACACAGAAAATAGCCATAGCAACAATATTGTAGCGTTGCGAAAGCATTTCAGCGGCTTGCTCTGTCATACCTTCATTCATAAAGACCCTTGTGCCATACTGGATGATGAAAGTCCAGCACATAATTTGGACACCAACATAGAAGAATTGTGCCACAACACCAAATCGATAAGGTTTGTTTTGCCAAAGTCTCTTTATTGTAGGACCAAATTTCTGGTCGCGGCTTTTTTCTTGTTTTGGTTGCACTTTTACTAACAGCAGTATGACAACAAAGAAAACCACCAATACTGCTCCAATAATAACGTATGGTCGACTCAACACAGCAAGATCGGCAGTTTTCACGGCGTTGAATTGCTCTTCTTTAAGCAAGGCGCGTTCCTCAGTGCTCAAAGGGTTGAGTTTGGCTTGGATAAACTGCATCGCAACAAACATACCTGCCAGTGAACCTATAGGATTAAATGCCTGGGCCAAATTGAGTCGGCGCGTAGCGGTTTCTTTATCACCCATAGAAAGGATGTAGGGATTGGCGGTCGTTTCTAAGAAAGAAAGGCCACAAGTCAGTACGAAATAAGCAAAGAGGAAGGGATAGTAGTTTCCGGTTGCCTTGGCGGGGATAAACATCAAGGCACCAATGGCATATAGACCTAGCCCCATTAGCAGACCTGCTTTATAGGAGTGTTTCCGCACGAAAAGCGCTGCGGGTAACGCCATACAAAAATAACCTCCGTAGAATGCCAATTGCACTAATGCGCCATCGGTGACGCTCATACGAAAGATTTTGGAAAATGCCTTCACCATAGGGTTGGTGATGTCGTTGGCAAAACCCCACAAGGCGAAACAACAAGTCACCAATACGAAAGCTAAAAGGTACTTTTTTTCTACAACATTTTCTTTGTTCATATTCAAAGTATTTTATCAAGAATTTGAGAATTTCAGAGTTTCCATTCTGGGTATTTTGAATTTGAGATGAAAATCTTGGGCGATTTTTATTCTCCAATTCATTGTACCGTAGGTGAAAGACTTTTGTGTAAGTTTTATTTTATATTCTTGAAATTGATCATTTTCTTCTGATTTTTAATATGATAGCATCAGGATGATACTTACAGAAAGCATCCGTATCTTTGACTACGCAGGCAAGATAACCACCGCCACCAGCACCAGGCATTTTCCAAGCAAGCACATCATCCATAGTGGAATATTCGTCGATATAATCTTGCACGGAACCTTGAATCATAGCAGGGAACATTGAAGTTTGTGCATTGAAGGAAGCTTTATAAGCTGAGGCAAAACCATCCAGATCCATATTCAAAATTGCATTCCAACAGTCGTCAGCGGCTTTAGCCAGAGCTTTTACTTTCAGTTTGGTAATATCCTTTCCTTCTACTACCGAACAACCTGGACGACGTGGTTCCATAGGAATCATAATGAGGTGATTTTCAAGCCAGTTCAAAATAGTTTCATTTTGGCAGGTTTCAAATCTGATTGGCCAATAGAGTTTGTCATAATAATGGCGTACCAACCCAGGCATACAGATGCCAATGCTGTCTTGCGCTCCACTGATGATGCCATCGTTGCGTTCGGGGTCGTTTTCAAAACAGAATACCAACTTAGCGAGAATTTCAGGATTCATATCAGGGAGATGCATCGGCCAGATTTTTTTAATCATATTTCGGGTCGAAGTGGAGAGGCCACAGCGTTCACGTATCTCGAAAGTTGGTTCAAGAGAAATGGTAATGGCCCATCCTGGAGCAAAACACGAGACGTATGGTTGGTCAATCCAGGTGCCAGCTAAGTCCAAACGGGTGGGAATTTGACAAAGGTTATGCTTCAATGCTGTCGATGAACGGGCTTCCAAACCTTCGGAAGGCGTGCGTTGTAGGACTACATACTCAATGCCACGGTCTTCGCAAAACCTTTGTTTTTCTTCAGAGGCACCATCTTCGTTAACTATAAAAATGTCAGGCTTTAGCCTATCAACCGTACCTATGAAGTCCATCACACCATTCCCATCGTTGATGAAAGCGTCTTTCACATAACGGATGGCTTTTACCATAAAAAGGCGTTCCTTTTCGGGATATAGAGTTTTATGGTTTTTGTAGTGCAGGATAGTCTCGTCGGAGCCGATACCGACATAAAGGTCGCCGAATTGCGCCGCTTGTCGGAAAAATTCCACATGACCGCTATGCAGGAGGTCATAACAACCTGAAACAAATACTTTTTTGATCATTCAATTGTTGATTTGGCTGCAAAGATAGTGAATTGTTGAAATTTATGATTCGACATAGTGAATTGTTTATTTGTTGAATCATTAAACAATTCGAGTTGTCCTATAAGGAAGATTATATCACTTGAACTTCGGCCAAAGCTGCCACAAAATACCAACGACCGTTGGTTTCGCAATAACATTTATAACGTGTACGCTGCTTTACTCCTTTTTGGAATACGAGGCCGTTTTTCAGCATAAACCTAGTGCTATTGGGAAGATTTTCTAAGGTGACGATGGAGGTCTGGTTTTTATTGTATTTGTGCAATACGCGTTGCAGGTTTTGGTCAGCCGTGCTGCTGGCTTTGATGTGTTGCAAATGTTTTTGAAGGGCAGCGAGAATGTCTTTTGGAAAAATGATTTCGGTCATAAAAGGCAACAAAAGCGTGGTGAATTGGTTTTGCCATTCCGTGCCGTGAGGTTGTACACTTCTTGAGCCATATTTTTGATACACATCGTAATGCGCCACTTCATGAACATAGGTGATGAGCATTTGGTAAGGGTTCAAGTCCAGATTCAGGGTGATGGCACAAATACCGTTGTTGGTTCGTGGCGGACGAAAATCACCAAGTTTGGAAGTGCGAGGCCTTTTGAAATGCAACTTAAACTTTCGTTGTTCAAACATTTCACCCACTATGTTCACCGATGCTGCGGGAAAATAACGTTTCAGCAATTCGAGTTCTTCAGCTTTCATCGTTGTGTAAAAGTTCGTATTCTATGGTTTCTTGTGGCAGATAGCTCCATTTGGTGCAAGTGTTGCAGTGTCGTGGAGTGCGACGTCGGCCTGGCACTTCCTTGGTCTTGCAGGAGGACAAGAGGAGAATAAGGCTTAATGCAAGGAAAAAAATGTGCTTTACTTCCTTTTGCCTCCTATCAGTGGACAATTTGGTTCCTCTTATTAATTGAGGCAGAGGAAATTCAAAACACACTCTTTTAATGGTACTTTTCATTTTGATAACCAATTTGCAGGGTTTTGTCTTGCTGTTTCTTTCAATAGTTCAAAGTGTAGTTCGGTCTTGTTTTCAGTCTTGCTGGTATGAACCATTCCTAAGTTTTGCTTGGTTTTAACCTTGTCTCCACGTTTTACTGTGACATTTTCAAGGTTGGAATACACAGTGAAATACTCTCCATGGCGGATGATGACTACCGTGTTGGCTCCAGTAAGTTTGGTGACACTAGCCACTTCACCTTCAAAAACAGCACGGGCTTGGGCGTTTTCGGTTGTTGCAATGTCAATACCGTTGTTGGTCACGGTGACTTTATCGGAAACTACCGATGTGTGTTTGCCATATGACGATGAAATCACACCACGTTCCACAGGCCAAGGCAATCTGCCCTTGTTGTTGACAAAGTTGGTTGATAGTGTTTTCTCTGCTGGAGTCAAGGCCATACCTTTTTCCTTGGGTGTTGTTGTCGTGGAGGTCTTGCCTTTGCCAGCATTCTTCTTTGCCTCTTCTTTGCGTTTTCTTTCTGCTTCTGCGTTAGCCTTTCTAATCTCTTCAGCAATGATATCATCGATGGCTTTTTGCAGTTTTTTGGCTTGTTGCTGCTTGTTCTTGATGTCTTGTTGGATGCTGCCTTCCTTTTTCTTGAGTTTGGCCACTTGTCCGTTGAGGTCTTTCTTTTCTTTTTGTAATGCTTCCTGTTGTGTTTTTTCGTCTTTCAGCAAGGCGGCTTGTTCCTCACGAGCTTGTTGGCTAGCTTCTACCTCGCTACTGATTTGTCTTTCAATTGAGGCAATTTGATTCATCTTGGTTTTGCGGGTATCGCTGAACTCACGGATATAGCGCAAACGTCTAAAAGCTTGATTGAAATCTTTGGAAGCGAAAATGAAACCGAGTCTATCGTAGTGACTGCGGTTTTTATTCGCAAAGACAATCATTTTTGCATATTCTTTTTGCAGTTTGCTGAGGTCGGAGTTGAGGGTCTTGATGTTCTTTTGTCCAGAGGTGATTTCTTCATCAAGAAGGGCAATTTGCTCATTGTATGTCGTGATGAGCTGTTCGCGCTGCTTGATTTTATTGTCTAAAATGGAGACCTCGTTAAGGGTCATTTCTTTGTCCTTTTTGGTCTTCTTCAATAGTTGATTGGCAGTCGAAATCTCTTTTTGCAGCGAATTGATTTCGTTTTGTAACTGTTTCTTCGATTTGCCTTTTGTCTTTTGGCAGTATGCTGGAGTGGAAACTAATATGAGTATGAGAAAACTAACGACAGCTAAAATTACTGCAAAACTGCGAGACTGTGAAACTACGGAACATCCTGAAACTCCGAAGTCTCGAATTCCTATGTCAAATAATATGATTTTTAGCTTCTTCATGGCTACCTAGGTAAATGAATGCGTTCCATCTTGTCAGTAATCTTCAACGGGAATGTCGTAGTTTCGTTGAGTTTGATGTTGTAATATCTTATTTTGGCAGAGAGATTCCCTATAAAGAATGTTTTCAATTGGACTGTCTGATTTTCAACGGGAGAAAGTCCTTCATTATTGTCTAATAGAAAAGTTTGTACCCAAGGCAGACTGCAAGGTACACCTAACCGGGTGGAGATAGAGTCCAATGGTTCGGCCAAATAAGTTTTTTCCAAACGATTGAGAATCCAAACCGAATCGTTGCTGATTTTGGCACGTAGTGCTTCTACGCCCATTGTTGAAGTCACACTGAGCCAAACTAAACTATCTTTCCTCATTCTGATTTGCCCCGATAGATTATCGTATGACATACCGTTGCCTTCGGCTTGAATGCTTAAGTTGGAGGTCATCCATTCGAAGGGTTGGGATTGAGTGGTTTGCATTGCTTTCTTGCGTGAGGCGCAGGAAGAAACCAATAATAAGACCCCAAAAAACACTATGCCAAATCGGATCCTCATCATTTGTTCATTTTGAGTAGAATGGCATTATAATGCTCTTGATATGTTGGGTCGGGCTCTTTCAATAGTTTCAGGGCCTTTTTCATATGTTTTTCGGCTTCCTTGTAATCACCTTTCTTGTAGAGCACCCAAGCATAGGTGTCCAAATAAGTTGGATTGTTGGGTTCTATAGTAATAGCTTTTGTCGACATCTCCAAAGCTTTGTCTAAATTCTGGCCTTTCACCGCAAGGTAATAGGCGTAATTGTTTAGTACCAAAACATTATCAGGATCATTGCGCAAGGTGCGCTCGTAGGCATCAAATGCTTTTTCTTCGTCACCTTCTTCGTGATAAATGTCGCCCAAGAAAGCATCAAAATTGGCCGTTTGTATCAAATCAGTGGTGTATTTCCTTCCTTTTTCCAAATAGATGATGGCATCCTCGTTGTTTTTCAGCACGGCACTTGCCACACCTGCATACCAATAAAACACTGGCTGCATAGGATAGTATTTTAAAGCTGCAACGGCATGGTTGCGCACAGCCTCATTCTCGTTGAGTCGCGATTCGCTGATGATGAGGTTTTGCCATCCATAGAAGTCGGTACTATCATTGGACAACACCTTCTGATACAGTTCTTTTGACTTCACGGCGTCTTCATTAACGATATAATACGATCCTAATATGAGGTAGCCTAATTTGTTGTCGGGGTGGGTTTCAATGAAGGCCTCGCCACATTGTCGCGCTTGCTCATTGATGTTGGCCGCACCTTGGTTTTTATTCATCCAATAATCGTAAGTGTTGGCTTTGGTAGTAAGGTCGAGGTTTTTGTTGCGGATAGCAGCGATTAACTCGTTGAAAGCCTTTTCCTTGTCGCCGTTTTTCTCGTAAAACTCGAGCAACGAAATATTAATATAAGGGTCATTTGGATTGAGTTCCTTGATTTTCTCGTAGGTTTTCAAGGCTTCCTTTTCTTTGCCATTGTCGGAGTAGACTTGAGCCAGCATACGAAAATAACGAGGATTTTCGGGATTCTCTTTGGTGAGTTTCTCTAACTCAACCATAAGTTTTTTATCGTTGCCCTGATGTTTGAGTATGTTGAGGCGCTGCTCGGTAATCAATTCATTCTGTCCGATTTGTTTTTCCAACAAGTCCATCTTAGCTAAGGCTTTGTCGTATTTTTCGGTGATAAGATAAGCATCAATCAAGTCACTGAGCATTTCGGGGTCATCGGGATAATTTTTGGTCAGGTTTTCATAGAGACTGATATAATCTTCATATTGATCCAAATTTCTGTAAAACAAGCCTAAACGCATAAGATACCACTTGTTTTCAGGGTCAAGATTGGCGGCTTGTTGGATCATTCGGAAGGCATCCTCCATACGGCCAGCATTATAGTATTGCTCGCTCAATTCAAACATACTGGCATCATCGTTGGGCATATAGCGAAGGGCTTGCTCAAAGTTGCGAATGGCACCTTCATTGTCTTCGCGGTATTTGCTCTGCAAGCCATTTGAGAAGTAGGTGGCATTTTTTTTCTTGTCAGGCTTACCGTTGGATTCTGATTCAACTTGCTGTGCGATGCCGTTGAAACAAAGGCAACAAATCAGGATAGTGACGAGTATTGTTTTTAGTTTATTCATTGAATTTCAATATGTTTCTTTATTAAGAATTAGAGATTATTAATGAAGTACTTTTGGGATTTGAGATAAAAAATGGATGAATTTTTAGTTTTTACCCGTATGTCCAAAGCCACCTGCACCACGCTCAGTCTCGGAAAGAATACTTACTTGCACGATTTCAGCTTGTTCGCATTTGGTGATGACCATTTGCGCGATGCGGTCACCGCTATTAATAACGAAAGACATATTAGAGAGATTGATGAGGATGACACAGATTTGACCACGATAGTCGGAGTCAATGGTGCCAGGCGAATTCAGTACGGTGATGCCGCTCTTGAGTGCCAGACCACTGCGAGGACGCACTTGTCCTTCATAGCCTATAGGGATTTCCATATATAGACCTGTGGGTACGAGGCAACGTTGCATAGGATTGAGGGTGATTGGGCCGTCGGGCAGATAGGCACGGAGGTCCATACCAGCAGAGTTTTTGGTCTCGTAAGCAGGTAAGGGATTATTTGAGGTGTTGACGATGTTGAGTTTCATATTTGAGATACAAGATTTAAAGATTCAGGATTTGGAGATTTTTCTTTTGGCGAAAGAGACGACGCTTTTCACTAGGTCTTTCTCCATCCAACAGATGAAGGCGAAAAAAACCAGCAACAGACCCGTGTTGACGACCAAAGTCCAAATGGTACTTTCAATACGGATGTTTTTTTGGGCAAAAAACAAGGCGACAGCTATGGCAAAATAGATGAATGCCGACTTCAAATCATAAGGAATAGGAGCTTTCTTCTGTCCGACGAAATAAGAAAGTATCATGCAAACACCGTAGCCTGCAAAACCACCCCAAGCACAGGCCATATAACCATATTTGGGCACGAAGATAAAGTTAATGGCCAGTAATACAATGCAGCCGATGGCAGAGAATATGGCACCCCACCAGGTTTCATCAATAAGCTTGTACCAGAACGAGAGGTTGAAATAAATACCCATAAAAATTTCGGCCATCATCACGATGGGCACCACGCGTAGACCTGCGTGGTAGTCTTCTCCGACAAGATATTTCAATATAGGCATATACATCACCACAGCGAGGAAAGCCAGTAAAGTAAAGATAATGAAATATTTCATCACCTTAGCTTGAAGCATCTTGTCGTTCTTGTCGTGTTGACCGCCGAAGACAAAAGGCTCATAAGCATAGCGGAAGGCTTGAGTGATCATTGCCATAATCATCGCTATCTTGACACAAGCACCATAGATGCCGAGCTGTTCTTCTCCCTCCAGACCAGGAACAATTTTCTTGAAAACAATCTTGTCGGCCACTTGATTGAGGATACCCGCCAAACCCAAAAGCAGGATTGGCCAGGTATAGTTCAGCATCTGCTTCAATAGCGGAAAGTCAATTCCGGATTTCAACTTCTTGATCTCAGGAATGAATCCGAAGGTGACCAGCACAGTGCAAATCAGATTGGCGATGAAGATATAACCTACCTGGTAGCTGGGTTGGTACCATTCCATCATGGCAGGGAAATGCGCTTTCAAATAGGGTGCAAGATAGAAGATAAATAGGTTGAGTAACAAACTCATAATGATGAAAGAAAATTTCAGCACCATGAATTTAACAGGACGGTTTTCATAACGCAGTCTAGCAAACAGAATGGCTTGGAAAGCATCAAATGCCACAATGATGGCTATGATTTCCACGAATTCAGGATGTGCTGCATAATCTAAGGCATTGGAGATAGGTTGCAGGAAAATGGACACCAGTAATAGAAAAATCAGGGAGACGAAGCCGACAGAGAGTCCAGCCGTGGAGAAAGCTTTGTTGGGGTTGACGCCTTCTTTGTTGGAGAAACGGAAAAAGGTGGTCTCCATCCCAAAAGTCAGGATGACGAGAAGTAAGGCTGTATAGGCATATAGGTTGGTCACAATGCCATACCCTCCCGATTCTGCTGCCATCCTATGGGTGTGTATGGGCACTAGCAGGTAATTCAAAAACCTGCCGACGATGCTACTGAGGCCATAAATGGCGGTTTGCTTTGCCAAGGATCCTAATTTGTTATCTGCCATAAGTCGTGTTTGTTTTTCCGAAACGCAAAAATAGGTGTTTTTGTTGTAAGTAACTGTTCAAAATAAAACTACGTCTATATATTGACTTCGAAACTTTATTCACTAATACCATTGACTACCGTTTTCACTTCGAATGGAACGGTCAAAGGCGTTGTCACAAGTCTTTGTCTAAATATGTAAGTTATTATGTCTATTTCATCAACTTTTCGGCAATTCGATAACAAACTCAGTCCCAACATTTTCTTGACTCTCAAAAGAAATCGTTCCGCCAGCGGCCTGCACAATGTTGTAGGTCAAGGAAAGGCCCACACCTGAGCCACCCGATTTAGTGGTGAAGTTGGGCAAGAAAATATGGTCTTTGTCTTCCTCTTTGATGCCTTTGCCATTGTCTTTCACGCTTATAATATACTGTACCTCTGTTGATTTCAATGTGACATTGATACAACCTTTTGGCTTTGTACCGATAGCTTGAACTGCATTTTTGACCAGATTGCTTACGGCACTGTTAAGGTTGGTTTTGTCGCCGTTGTAGGTATGGTCTATGGCTTTGTTGAAATCGTAATGGAATTCAATGTTTTCTGCATTGTCGTAGAGGTTCACAATGTTGCCAATCAGTTCAGCTAGGTCTAGAGGTTGCGGATGGTTTTCTGGCAGTTTGGCATAACGCGAGAAAGAAGAGGCAATGTCTGATAGGGCATCAATTTGCTCAATGAGAGTGTTGGTGGTTCGTTGGATTTGTTCTGGACTGGCCTTGCCGTTCTCAACGTTGCGTTGTAGTAGTTGAACGCTGAGCCTCATAGGTGTGAGCGAGTTCTTGATTTCATGTGCCACTTGTCTTGCCACACCTCGCCAAGCCGATTCGGTGGTGGTACGTTTCAATTCGGCGGCACTTTTTTCCAATTCCACAATGAGTTGGTTATATTGCTTGACCAATGCCCCAATTTCATCGTCTCTTTTCCATTCGATAGGCTCATTCTTTTGGTCGATTTTAATGTCACCTAATTTATTCTGAATCAGTGATAAAGGCTCTGTCAAGCGTTTGGTGAGTTGAAGGATGAATATTAGCGCGATGCTTAATAGGACAAGGATGATGTTTATATAGGTGAGCACGAAATCCTTGATTTCTTTTTGCAAATCGGTGGCACTCGAAAAGTAGGGTGTGTTAAGATAGGCTAGAGTATTGCCATTTTCATCAGTTATTGGGATGTAAGAGGATTCGTATTTGCCTTTGCCGAGCTGCTCTTTATGGGTGAAGAATAAGGCCTTGTTGCGTTGCATTTGTTGGTAGGCCTCTGCATTCATTAGAGGAGCTTGTAGATTCAATTCGATGATTTCAGGTCGTGTGGTTGCCAGTAGTTGCCCATTGAGTTTGTAAAGATTTAAATCTGTAAAGAAAGTTGTGGCGTAGTGCTGTAATATCTCCGTCCAAGAGGCTTTTGATGCAGTTTTTATCAAATTGTTGAAGTCAAGATCATTACGCATTTCTATGGAAAGAGTTCTTGTGGTTTCGAATTGAGATGCCGTGGTTTTTTGGTTGTATAAGGTTTGCATATAGAAAACCGACACTGGACCTACGATTAGGAATGAGATGCCAAGTGTCGTGAATATAACACTCTGAAGTCTTCTGCGAAGGCTTCTATCACGCCATTTTGTGTGTTCTTTAGGTATTATCAACCAAATAATCAGTAAAAATGGTATTGTTAACCCCAAAAAGAATATTGCAAAAGGTGCTGTGATTTCAGAAAATGCCTTTGTTGGTGTACTGATGACAATGGCGTTGTATTCACTATTGATGATTGCATAATGTTTAAAATGCTTGCTGAAAGTAAATGTATGGTCTTTGAGTTTCAGGTTATTTAAAAAATTGGGGTATACATAACGACCGTATTTGTAAACGAGTAGGTTATCGCGGTAATTAGCCACTGAATAGTCGTATGGTTTTTGTGTATTGGATTCTTGCAATAGTTGTGGAAAACCGAAACCTTCTGGTGCGATAGGTTTATAAAACTCAAAATAGAGGTTCTTTTGTTGTAAAGAGTCTTTGGAAACTATCTTGATTTTACCTAAATAGTTGGGATCCAATGTGTAATAGTCCATAAAATAAAGACCATCTCCTACCCTTTTCTGTTTGTTGTTGGCCAACTTTTCTAGAAAATATTCGTCACAATTAGTGACAAAACCTTCTGGTTGTATGGTGATTTCTTCTTCTGGTGTGCAAATTGTAAGTGTCGTAATGTAGGATTGCATAATTTCATCGTATAGCAAATCTTTTGAGTACCCTAATACAACTTCGGATAAGACGTTGCTTTCCGAAAATATCATTTCGCGAATGTTAGTATCGGTTTTGATTTGTTCAGCAAATCGGGCATAGCTGTTTTCGAATGCATCATCACGTTTTTCCAACAGGTTTTGTGCCTGCTCTTGCATCTGTTCATTTTCTCGATTTTCGGTATATCTATAATAAATATATGTTCCAATGATGGATACCAATATGATAATTACCATACCTATTTCAATGGTTCGTGATTTGCTTTTTTTTCGTTTTGTCGTCTCTGGTCCTTTTCCATATGCTATGCATATTCCAACGATGACCATTGTCATAAACGGTATATGCCATAAATATTTAAATTGCTTTTTGAATTTTGGTCTGTCTGTGAATTGACAGTATGCCAGAACTTTTTCTTCATTGTTGATTAGCTTTGTCCCATTTTCATTATCTGAAAAATCGACGTTCACATCTATAAATATTGGGAGGGTTTGAATTCGGTTTTCAAAATATCGGTTTTCAAATTGATAGTTTGTGTTGACTAGCCTATACACATAATAGGTCTTGTCTTGTCTTTCATATGATTTTATATAATAGTCGCCGGAAAGCATTGTGCAGATGGTATCGTGCCCGATTCTAACTTTTCTTTTCAACAGTTTTGGATTAATGTCATTACGGTTCCAAAGTACTAAAGTATCATTCATAAATACCATCAGTCCTGTTTCTGTTTTTTCTAGTTTTTCATGATTGAGGCCTTCTTCGATTAACATTTGCAATTCGTTATCCATCTTGGATACTGATTTCTGAATATTATGCTGTACCAAGTTTTCATCCAAAATGAGATAGAAAAAAGAAGCGAGCAATAACCAGAAGGCTATGCTGATCCAACATAATAATTTCCCATTTTTTTTTCTTTTATTGCTTTTCATTCTCCTTTTTCTTGTAATGTATTGTTTTTATGTTGATATTGTGTAAGTTATAAAAACATCCCCTATTTTCGATTTTTTTCGCTAGTTTTATGCTTTATTTCAAAAAGCACCTAAAACGTCTTAAATCGCTCAAAAACGGCCAAATTTTGGATTTTCCTATTTTTTCTCAAAAACGTACACAATACTTGACCATTCACCTGTTCTTTTTGCCTTGAGATTTGAGACCAATCCTCTGAACGCACCTTTTAATAATGGTAAAGAATGTTGTTTGTATTGTTCGCTCATATACGAAATATAATAAGCATCCCAAGGTAACTTATCGACCTTTTTCAACTCTAAGCCTTCTGATTTGAAAATCTTTGTGAGCGTTTTTCTGTTGAAATGGTTTAGATGTCTTGGTACGTCGTATGCTGCCCATTGTTCTTTGTAATATTGTGCATCATATGATTTGTGGTTTGGGACGGCAATCACAATTCTTCCATTTGGCTTGGTTAGTCTTTGCAATTGTTTAACCTGCCATTTTAGATTATCGATGTGTTCGAGGACGTGCCACATCGTAATCAAGTCAAAATAACAATCGGGAATAGTTTCCAATTCTTCGCTTGAAATGATTTCGCCTTTTGTACGTTTTTGTGCTATAGCTTTAGCGTCTTCTGCAGGTTCTACTCCTGTGCATTCCCAATTATGTGTTTCTGCTGTATGGAGGAAATCTCCCACACCGCAACCAATGTCTAATACTTTTCCAGCCTTTATGCCATTGCTTGCTAGTTTATATTTGTGCTTTAGATTGAATTTTTTTATGGTTTCATAAACCTTGGGTATAAAGCCTTTTTTGTTTTCCTTGTGGCTATAATATTCTTCCGACTTATAGTATAAACCGATTTTATCTTTGCTTGGTCTTGGTATAGTATAAAGAAGGCCACAACTCAAACATTCACATATGTTGAAGTCTTCTTTGGTCAAAAATTCATCTTTGACTAGTAGTTTAATTTGTGCTTTTTCTGATCCGCACCATGGACATATATTGTTCATTTTCTTATGTGTTTCATGTGAAACAATTTTGTTAAGTAACTATTCAAAATTAAGCTGCATTTATAAGCTTCTTGGTTGTAAGCTATCAGCCATCAGCTATCAGTTCGGTAGCACTATGGCTGATTGCTGATGGCTGACTGCTGACGGCCAAATTCCCTTGCTTTTTATGTAAACTAATTCTGCTCATCTACTTATCTTCCTAAAAATATTGCTAAAATGTTGATGTCGGCTGGCGAAATTCCGCTGATTCTTGAAGCTTGACCCAACGTATCTGGTTTATAGCGATTCAGTTTTTCACGACACTCGTATGATAAAGATTGAAGGGTGTGGTAATTGAAATCTTTGGGAAGTTTTATGTTTTCCAATCGGTTAAGTTTTTCGGCTAATTCATACTCCTTTTGTATGTAACTGTCATATTTAATTTGGATTTCTGCTTCATCCAGACATTCTTTTGTAAATCTGTCCTGTGTTTTGAATGCCACTAATGATGATATTGTTTCAATCATTTCTGTCAAATTGATTTGTGGCCGTAACAAAATGTAGGACATTTTCATTTTTTGGTCGATTTTTGTGCTATCTTTATGTTCTAGCATACCGTTGATTTCATCTGGATAAACATATGTTTCGTTCAAGAAATTCTTGATGTCCTCGACTTTTTTCTGCTTTTGCAAACACTTTTTGTATCTGTTTTCTTTGGCCAACCCCAGTTGATATGACATTTCGGTCAATCGTGAATCGGCGTTGTCTTGCCTAAGTAAGATACGGTATTCTGCCCTACTTGTGAACATCCTATAGGGTTCGTCCACACCTTTTGTAATGAGGTCGTCTATGAGGACGCCGATATACGCCTGTGTTCTTGACAAAACTAGCGGTTGGTCATCACGCAATGCCAAAGTTGCATTGATACCTGCCATCATTCCTTGGCAAGCAGCTTCCTCATAGCCTGTAGTGCCGTTGATTTGTCCGGCGAAATACAAACCGTGCATCAGCCTTGTTTCTAGAGAATGGTGCAATTGTTCGGGAGGGAAATAGTCGTATTCAATGGCATAACCTGGTCTATAAATTTTGGCGTTTTCGAAGCCTTCTATTTGTCTCAAAGCTTCATATTGGATATAATCCGGTAAGGATGAACTAAAACCGTTGAGATAATATTCCTCCGTTGTCCAGCCTTCGGGCTCAACGAAGAGTTGGTGGCTGTCTTTTCCAGAAAAACGTTCAATTTTATCTTCTATACTTGGACAATATCTTGGCCCTACGCCTTGGATTCTTCCATTGAACATTGGAGAATATTTGAAACCTTTTCGGAGCGTTTCGTGTACTTTTAATGAAGTATGGGCAATCCAACAGCTCTTTTGTTTTGAGATCCTAAACGGTTCTGTATAGGAAAAACCAACCACTTCATCATCTCCTTTCTGTTCAACAAGTCTGCTGAAATCTATCGTTCGTCCATCAATTCGGACAGGGGTTCCGGTCTTAAGCCTTTTGGATTCGAAGCCGTATTCTGTAAGTTGTTCTGTTATACCATGACTGGCCACCTCCCCCATCCTACCTCCAGAGAAATGCTGTTCTCCTATATGAATCAATCCGTTTAGGAATGTGCCATTAGTGAGGATGACAGCCTTGCTTTCTATGTCTCCACCCATTTTGGTCTTGACACCTTTCACTTGATTGCCTTTAATCAATAACCCAACCACCGTGTCTTGCCAAAAGTCAAGATTAGGCGTTTTTTCCAACATTGTTCTCCATTCGGCTGAGAACATCATCTTGTCGCTTTGGCATCTTGGACTCCACATAGCGGGTCCTTTCGATTTGTTGAGCATCCTGAATTGGATCATAGTGCGGTCGCTGACAATACCAGAATAGCCACCCATAGCATCAATTTCGCGGACGATTTGCCCCTTTGCTATGCCTCCCATTGCGGGATTGCAAGACATAGAGGCAAATAGCCTCAAGTCCATCGTGACCAGTAGGACTTTACTGCCCATATTGGCTGCCGCTGCTGCTGCTTCACAACCTGCGTGACCGGCCCCTACAACGATAATATCATACGGTTCAAAAAGCATTTTTGTAAGTGTTTCACGGGAAACATTATGTTTAATAATTTGATTATCTGTTGCTTAAATTGTTTCACTATGTCTATGATTATGACCGCTAATTCATTGTTGGTGGTCATAGTACATTCTTATAAAACACCAAGGCTATTTCTTCTTGTTCTCTCATCTCTTTCTCTTCTTCTTCGGTAAGATCATCGAAGCCAATGAGGTGCAATACCCCATGGATAATAACACGGTGAAGTTCGCTTTCATAACTACGGCCAAATGTCACCGCGTTCTCCTTGATTCGATCAACACTGATGCAGAATTCGCTTGAAAGCACGGTCTCACAATTGGTCAGCGGGAAGGTGACAATGTCGGTGTAGAAGTCGTGGCCAAGACGCTCTCTGTTTATTTCCAGTAACTTTTCATCGCTGCAAAAATAGTAGTACAACTCCCCTACTGATTTACCGAGCCGTTTGGCCACCTCACCAATCCAAGCCTTGACGCGCTGTGGGTCGATGGGCGGCATCTCCACATCCAATGTGCTGAATCTAATCATCTCAATGCGTGTTTTTCTTCAGGTAATATTCGTTGATTTTATCCTTGTAATAAGGAGCATATTCGATGGGATTGCTTCGCAGGAATTCTTGGTTTTTCTTGAGTGATTGCTCGTAGAGATATTCGTCAATCTTGCGGTCGAAATGCGAGCCTTTGTATTCGTTTGACTTGCGTTTCTCTTCCTGCTCACGCTTTTCTTGTGCTTTCTGTGATTCCAGCATTCTGGACTCTATCCGTTGGCTGCGTTCAATCATCTGACGATTGATTTTCTTGTTCACCAACTCTTCCTCCAACTTCTCCATATCCTTGATGATTTCGTTAAGACCATCGTCACCAAGTTGACCGTTTTCCTTCATATCATTAAGCATCTGCTGCATGCCTTGGCGTAACATTTCTTGCTCAGCGGCCATCCGTGCAAATTCTTCGCTCATGGAATTGGGCATCTGTTGTCCCGATTTTTCCATCTGCTGCTGCAGCTGTTTTAGTTGCTCACTGAGTTGCTGTTGTAGCTGTTGCATTTTTTGCATACTCTGTTGACCTTGACCAGGTTTTGGCATGGAACAAGACATTGGCATTCCCATAGCTTCCATACTGTTTTCCATACTCTCCAACGACTCAGCCAGCATCAAAGCTAAGTTGTTCATTGACATCATAGCGGTTTGTTGGTGACGAACGGCTTGAGAGAGTTTCAAATCGTTGAGATGTTTCATCGCGTTTTCTGTCTGGTTCTCGATGGTATGCAATTCGTCGAAAACAAAATTCTGAATCATAGGCTGGCGCAAGGCCATGCTACGAAGCGAATCGCGAACTATGTTGAAATTGTCAGCTACATCCTTCTGTTGTATGATTTTGTCAATCAATGATGGGTCATCAGAGCGTATACTTCCTATTTCGGTCATCAAATCTTCTTGCTTGTGTGAGGCATGGACCACATTTTCGAGCAAAATACGCAACAAATGCGCATCTTCGGCCATCTGCTCCATACCTTGCATCTGCATTTGCATCATCATATTGTTGGCCATCTGTTGCATCTTCTGACCAGCATTCTGTTTCTTCTGCTGTGATTGAGGTTGCTCGCCATTCTGTTCGTTTTGCATAGCATCTTGCAGGTCCTGATCAATGCTTTCTTGCATTTCCTCATCCTTTTGCATATCAAATGGCTGTTGCAGGTCTTGGTTCTTCTCCAAGAGTTTGTCGAGTTCGTCCATCATTTTGTCGAATTCCTCCTTGGCTTCTTCGGCCGATGTTTGTTCGTCTTCCTCCCCTGTTTTATTTTGATTATTAGATTCTTGTTTTTGTAACTCCTCTCCTAGTTTATCTAATTTGTTAGCCAAGTCGTTGAGGTCCTTCTCCATCTTGAGTTGTTCCAATAGAGCTAAGTTGCGATCAATGAGTTCCTGCATCGACTGGTTGTTTTTCTTGATATCCTGCATCATTTGCTGCATTTGCTCACGAGGCATTTCTTCAAGAAGTTTGTCAATCTGCTCCATCATCTTCTTCAGTTCTTCGGGAATTACTTCATCGAAGAGTTTGTTGATTTGCTCCTGCTTCTTGATGAGGTCTTCGTTGCCCAAGTCGTGTTCTTTCATAAAGTTCTCAAGTTTTTCCTGCTCCTCTTGCAACTTGTTCCATTCGTCTTGGATCTTTTGCTGCTTTTCAAGCAGATCTTTCATCTTCTCCTTGTCCGACCAATCCAAGTCTTTCTTTTGGATGAGGTCTTGCAGCATCTTCTCGATTTCGTCTTGCAATTTGTCGGCCTCCTGCGACTTCTCCTGCAAGCGTTCCATGATGTCTTCCGATTGTTGGTCAGCAATGCTGTCTAAGGCACTTTCGGATGGTTTATAATAGGTAAAGGTCTCTGAGCGTTTCGACTTGGGCCCATGAAAACCGTCATTGTCCCATACCTCGAAATAGACTTCCATATTCTGACCGGGCATAATACCAAGGCTATCCATGTTGAAGCTGTAGAAGAACGAAGTGCGGGATTGCTTTAAGTCCAAAGCGATGGGCTTGACAATTTTCTTTTCAATGGGTTCTTTGACGATGCAATTGAAGGTGAGTTTGCTGAAACCGTAGTCATCGGTGACAAGGCCCGAATAATACACATCGGTGGAAAGTTGCTCGTCGAACGACTCTACGCGAATGTCTGGGTAGGCATCGGGCAACACATCGATAGAGAAGGGGAGGGGCTCAATGGTTTTGTTCCAACTGTTCTGCACCTGTACCGCAAACTTGGTGGATTGTGCCGCCACGAGTTGATACTCAAAAACGTTGTCTTTTGCTGTTAGGTCAGTGGTCAAGGAGTCGCAGCTGACGCTCATCTGTTCGGTGTCGCGAGTGGTAAAGCTGAAGATGAGTTTGGTGCCTTGGGGTACGATAAGGCGGGTCTTGGCATCAAGGGTTTCGTTGGTACGGTGGATGTATGATGGATAGTGCAACTCGCAACGGTAGGAAAGTAGGGTAGGGTTGGGGTGTACTGTGATACGCAATAAGCGGCTCGTATATTCACCACCAGTCACGATGAAGGTCAAGTCATTGAATAGGTTTTTGAAAGTGTAGCTGAAGTCATTAGATGAACTTTTGGTCATCAGTTGTTGTCCCAATTCACTTTTCACATAGAAGGCATCGGGAATGCGGTCGCCAGTGACGTGCATAGTGAACTTTACTTCCTTGCCTTGGGTGGTCTCTATTTCATCCTGTTCTATTTCAACCTGATAGGGGAGAGGCTTCTCGAAATGTTGTTCATAATTGACAATGCGCTGTGTAGGCTGAACAGCAAAAGATGGCAAAAACACCATCAGTGCTATTAATATAAGAAGTGAGCCAAAAAAGATGCCCAAATATTTCAAATTGCCACGCAAGTCGACGGCATCACTGAATCGGATAGGGGAAAGACGGGCACTTCGTTGCTCGATGGTGGCCGCCAATAGGGCATTATCGCATTCTTCGTCCATCTGATTGCTTAGTTGAATGGTGTTTAGCAGTTTGTCCTTAATTTCAGGAAAGAACTTGCCAATCAACATCGAAGCTTGTTCCACCGACATCTTCTTTCGGAATCGGATGAGGTTAACAAGCGGGATAAGGAAATGATACACCAAAACAAATCCGCTACCAGCAAGCAAAAACAGAAACAGCACAAAACGGCCTTTGGGCGGAAACCAGGAGAAATACTCCAATCCGTTGATGAGCAAATAGAAAACAATCCACAGTACAGCACCAACTAACACACCTTGTATCAGGCGGTTAAGGTAATACTTCCTAGTGAAGCCTTCGATTTTCTCAATCAATTTGTTTGGCGCAAACATATCCAGAATATAATAACTTGCAAAAATAGGGAATTTCCGCAAAAGAGAAGGAATTATAGTCGGTTTTGGACAACAAAAAAGAGTTTCGGAAACGAAACTCTTTTGCTGGAGCCACATGTCGGACTCGAACCAACGACCTACGCATTACGAATGCGTTGCTCTACCAACTGAGCTAAAGTGGCTTCTCAAATGCGGTTGCAAAAATACAACATTTTGGGAAATTAGAGGCATTTTTTTTGAAAAAACTGATTTTTAGATTGCTTCGCAAGAAATCTTATAAAAATGATATTGAAAACCTATTGAAAATCAGTGTGTTGTATAATATTTTCATTAAGACTACAATAAAATAACTAAACTTTTAGTTTTATATTCAAAATTATCTGTATTTTTACATTATAAGTTCATTGACTATGAAATCGAAAATCCGTTTATTGATTTGTATGGCAATAAGTTGCGCTTTTTTCTCTTGTTCAACTCGACCTATCGCAAAACCTTCTTATCTGAATTATTACAGCGAGGAAGAACTTCGGGAAATGTATGAAAGAGCCCGTGCGGAAGAAAGGGCATATCTGCAAAAACTGGAAAACAGCAACCCCGATTCAATTATATTGCTCAATCTTGATTTCACTTATTTGGATACTGTCCCAGACCTATCCATATACAATAAGGTGAGGATTGCCACTTTTTCTGGTATCGAAACGAATAGGGTGGACAAGTCCTTGTTTTTGTCGGACAGTTTGAAGATTGTCACCCTCAACGGATGCAGTTTTCGCAAAATCGACTTTCCCGAAGACAACCACATCGAACGCCTGAACCTGACAAACTGCCAATTGACACACATTCCAGCCAGTGTCCGTCGTTGCAAGCATTTGAAAGATCTCAATCTGGAGGGCAACCAAATTCGTCATATCCCAAGATGGATTATGGAACTCGACAGCTTGGAGGAAATCAGCTTGAATTTTAATCAATTGAAACTGAGCAAACGCGATATTCGACGTCTGTCGAAATTGAAAAGCATCCTTTTGGCTGGAAATGGCATTGAGACACTCCCAAAAAATGTCGGACAATTGCACTGCAACAACCTCAATTTGTCCAAAAACAAGCTTCATTCACTGCCTACTTCTTTCGCCAATCTGACTCAAATCAAAAACCTCATTTTCTATGAGAATGGATTCAAAGATATTCCCGAAGTCCTGAAAGGTTTCAATAATCTTAAACACCTCGATTTCTACAAGAACCATATCAAGAAAATCCCTGATTTTGTGGGCAATATGGAGAATTTGGAACAATTGTTCCTTTCGTTCAACCAAATCGAGGAGATTCCCGACACCTTGCGCAACTTGAAACGGCTGAAGTATTTCTATATCCATCACAACGAATTGCATTTCCTGCCTGAATGGATAACGGAAATGGACTCGATAGAGCGTTTCGGGATCGGTTTCAATCATTTGTTGGATCTGCCCGATGTGTCGAAAATGAAGACGCTGAAAGACTTCGACTGCGAACACAACTTGCTGGAACGTTTCCCTTGGGAACTTTTAGAAAAGCCTGATATGGAAATGATCAATGCACGCAACAACGACTTTAATCTATCCGATGAGGAAAAAACGCGACTGATTAAAGCGAGCAAGAAAATGAACATCAATTATTGAAAAACAGTTACTTGACAATTTTTTCATCAAAAATACAATAAAATAACTAAAAAAATAGTTGTACAATCAAAATATTCTGTATATTTGCAGCGTTAAACCTTTAAAAACGGAAGAAAAAATGGCCAGAAAGAAAGAAAATATCGAAAATAACTCCATTAGAATGAAGGAGTTGACAAAAGCGGAAGAACAGGTGATGCAAGTCATTTGGAACATCGGGCAAGGTTTCGCTAACGAGATTATGGCGGCTTATCCCGAGCCCAAGCCGGCCTACAACACGGTGCTTTCCATCATCAAGATCTTGGAAAACAAAGGTTTTGTGAAGCATGAGACCTTCTGCCGCGCCCATCGCTACAGTGCCGTCATCAGTAAGGAGGAATACTCACATCGTTACTTAGGCAGCGTGGTGGAACGCTACTTCAACAATTCGTATCTCGACCTTGTCTCGGCCTTTGCCAGAAAGGAGAATTTCAGCGTCGAGGAACTGGAAGAAATGAGAAAAACCATCGACGAGGCCATTGCCTCAGAAAGGAAATAAGCCATGAATGCACAAGAATTAATCATCGGTCATCTGCTGCCTATCGCAGCCACCATTGCTGTCCTTTGGTTGGTGTATCGACTGTTGTTCCGCAACAGCAACCGACTGTATTTCAACCGTTTCTTTCTGATTACGAGCATGCTGTTGGCTTTGGCCATGCCTATGCTCGGTCTGCTCTCAGGGATGGAAGTGCCGCAGATGGCAACCTTGAAACAAAACATGTTCAATGGCATGATGTTGAGCGAAGTCATTGTCACGCACGATGGCCAGCCCATGTTGCCTGAAGTGATAGTGACCACCAATACCACGCCTTCTCGTTTCAGCGTGTGGCAGGTTATGGGCGGCATTTATCTAATAGGTGTCGGCGTGATGACGTTGCTGTTTCTCATCAAATTGGGGAAACT
>JAEEGL015375178.1_pt1 | contig 33125 bp, 16 predicted proteins | sample 9134231 | NCBI WGS metagenome assembly JAEEGL01 (sample SAMN16246548, study PRJNA631951) | gut metagenome | biome: gut microbiome; feature: rumen; material: fiber-attached | host: Bos | place: Iran: Karaj | collected 2018-10 | reverse complement strand
GGCGGGGCTTTGTGCGCAGGCTGTGTCGTCGCAGTCTTTTTGGCCGTTGCCGTCGTCGTCGATACCGTTGTTGCAGATTTCGTGAACGGGTGCGGTCTGGCAGGCCGGGTCGCTTGCGCAGGCCGCGTCGTCGCAGTCTTTCTGGCCGTTGCCGTCGTCGTCGATGCCGTTGCCGCAGATTTCGTGAACGGGCGCTGTCTGGCAGGCTGCGTCACTTGCGCAGGCCGCGTCGTCGCAGTCTTTCTGGCCGTTGCCGTCGTCGTCGATGTTGTTGTTGCAGATTTCGGCGTCAGGCACCCAGGCTGCGGCTGTGCATGATGTGTTGATGTCGGTGCCGAGCAATCTGGCCATCATGTTGGCGATGAGGCAAAGGCGCTGGTTGGGATCGACGATGGTTTCGAGCGGGAAACCGGTGATGATGGCTTTGCCGTTGGCGCTCAGCACCGCAGCTGCAGTGCTTGGCGTGACATCGCCGCCGACATAGCTCAGGATGGCGGTGCCGCCGTCGACGGCGTCGAATACGTCGGGATAAATCACGCAGTATGCGTCGGGCGTGGGGGCCGCTGCCGAACCGCCGTTCACGACGCAGCCGCTGTAGATGACTTCACCCGACATCAGGCCGGAAGCCGAAACCTTTTGCGTGGCATTTATGTTGCTGTATGCCTCGTCTGCCACGTAAGCGGCGTTGAAATTGTTCGCCAGCCAATTGGCATTGCTGTTGTAGTCCGTGTCGGCCATTGCATAGCCGATTTCGGCGCCGGTCAATATCAGCGGCGTTTTGCTGGCGCGGATTTGTTCGACGAGTGCGCGCTGATCGTTTGGCAGCACGTCGTGCGTGATGGAAGTCTGGCCAACCGCCCATATAATGAGATCGTATGTATGATCTTTTAATAGTTCTGCTGCGTTATCGTCATCGACTGTATCTATGCCATAGCCGGCATTGTTGTATAGAATCGCGGGCGCATAAATGCGCGCATACGAACGCACATTGTTCACATCATAAACTGTTTTCACTTCGCGATCGACGCCGTCGATATATAGTATCTTTTTCTGATCACGGTTGGACAGACGGCCTGCTCCGACCATCGAATCAAGACTCTCACCCGCATCGTTTACAGCTGTGACGCGAATATATAATGTTTTCCCTTGCGAAATCGGAAGCGTTGCTTTGGGCTCTTGAACAACCATAAGCGGATCGACATCGAAAAGCAGCCCGTCATCCGATGTATAAATATAATATTTGGTCGGTACCGAATTGGCGATAACCTTGTCTTCCACAGGTGCCCAGCTCAGATTGAGATGGTCGCCTTCGGCAGTCACCGTGAGCTTGTTGGGCGGCATCGGCGGAATCATCGCATTGTCACCATTGAAATGCTGAATGATACCGGTCACAATGCCGCGGGCACCGGCAAAGCGAAAATTCGCCTCGCGAATCTGCCGCGTATCTGCGCTGTTGTCGTGAAATGCGGTTTCTATCAGCAGCGCCGGAATAATCAATGGCGAATTGTCCTTATTTCTATACCATGCATTGCGGGTCGCACTCAGCTCGCCAAACGCCGCACCGTGAAGATACTGGCTGCCGGCCCAGTTGCTTTCGATATAGGCTTTCATATAATCTATAAAACGCAGATGTATCTTTTTGGCGTAATTATATGTTCCCGGCGGGAGGTTGTCGTTGGCATGATTCGCCTGCCAGCTGTCTTCGCGCACCCACTGCAGGTTGCCGCTGGAATTGGCCGGATACCAGACGTAAGTCTGCGTGCCGCGCGCACTTCCTGTATTTGCGTTGGTATGCAGCGAAAGCTGTGCATCCACGCCTTCATAAAGTGAATACAGGCTTCGGCCCGTCACATCGCTGTACAGCACCCATTCGGGCACGCCCATATATTTCAGCCAGTCGAGCGCGCATTCCTGCCATTTATATTGTCCCGATGTCTGGCCGCTGTAGGCGATCACGCCCGGGCCGTCGCCAATCTGGACCGCTTCGGCAATCACGACCTTGTCACTGCTCGATGTCACGTTTGAAAGCCGCACTGCGCCTGTCTCCGATGCCTTGAACGGGAAAAGCCCAAGGAACCGCCACACGTTGGCCGAGGCTTTTGGCGAGTTCTGATTCATGCTGGAGGAGCCATTGCTGGCAAATTTAAGGCTCTGGTTCTGCATGACCACCGATTCGCCCCGCGCATGCACGATGGTGTATTGCGCGTCGGGAATGCGGTTGTCGCTCGTAAAATAGCGCACATAAACGGGATAATAGCCGTCTTTGGGCACATTGAACGACCACGTCGCCGTCGCCGATTCGCTGCTGTCGCCGTTGGCGTAGCGGTAATCGCCGCCGCTCGTGCTCGGGTTCCAGGTGCCCGTTTCTGCGTATCCGCTGTCGCCGTATTTGATAACCGTCGCCGACTCGGTATAGCTGTAGGCGCGCATCATCAGCGTTTCCACGCCCGCGCGCTCGAGCATCGGCCGCACATAATCGGCCACCCATTCATAGGTGTGCTTGTCTTCCCGCAGTTTCAGCGTGATCTCGCGCTGCCACTTCCACACGTCATCGGGATGCTGAATGCCGTGCCCCGCGCTCAGACTGATGCGTTTGCCCGCAAGTGCGCCCGTGTGACGCGTCCGCGCGACCGGCCGTTTGACCTTCCTGGACTGCCGCACCGCTAAACCATGTTCCATCGCGCTTTGCACCACATCGTCTGGCGCTTCGCCCTGCATGTCGGGCATCGTCCAGATGCCGCTGCGCGCGTTATTATCCTGCGCCGCCGCACCAAACGGCACCGCCAGCATCGCCGAAACAACTGCCAAAAACTTCAATACCTGCATACGATTCGACATAACACCTCCGCTTTGCGAATTTCGACCAGCGTGATGAATAGCATAAAACAACCTGTGAATAAACAATGGTGTGGATTTTTTGTCGCGCAGGCTATTGCCGGCTTCGCCGCCAATACGCCGCGCTGCTCGCCTTGCGGCGGCCACGTGTGACCGCCGCTGCAGCTCGCTATAATGGATGGGCGCGTAGCCGCGCAGAACAATCGCTTACGGCGTATGCCGTCAAAATGGGTATGTTGGTTAAAACCAAATTGAACACACACAAAGCGCCGGTTTGCAAGCGCTATCGAAACTGTTATAATCATTGCGCAGCAGTTCGCTGTTGGATGATCTTTGTCGGAAGGTATCGTTATGAATCGGCTTTTTAGGCTTGCGTGGATATTGTCTGTTCTTGGTACTGCCTCAACCGGCTGCACGCTCGAAAGCGCGTGCAAATCGGATCTGGATGGCGATGGTATCAACGATTGCGAGGATCCATGCCCGATGCTTAAAGATGCATTGGAAAAACTTGGCCTCTCGAGCGGTGATGTTCTCAGCCGGCGCATTGCCGAATCGGATAAATGCAAAGCCTCTGTCGATGCCGGATTATCTGTCTGTATCGATTCGGATGACGATGGCATCATCGATTGCCTGGATGTATGCGAATTGTCGCAGGACTATGGTATCATTCGCGAAGCCGGCTCGCAGCACGCAGTGCTCGCTTATTCCGAAGACGTGAATTCGCAGTTTCTGACCTGTTCGAACGGTGAAGTAGATCAGTGCCCGAATGATCTCAACAAGACCTCGCCAGGTTTATGCGGATGCGGCTATGCAGACCCGCTCGATGCAGACAATTTGCATGCAAAATGTTCTGCAGATCCCATCGAGTGGTGCCCCAACGATCCCGAAAAACAAACCACTGGCCCCGGCGTGTGCGGCTGCGGCTACAAGGATCCGGCTTCAAAAGATCCCAAAGACTGCAACAACGATGCGCAGGACGGCTATGTTGTCATTCGTGATACCGCAACGCTTGTGGAATTTTACAAACAGGTTCAGGAACACATCAAATCCCAGAAATGCGAACGCAACGGCGATGACCTGGTGTGTAGAGGGGATAATACCGGTTCCAAATGCTCCGGCGAAACCGTCACTGTTGGCGGCGATGAGAACGCATGCTGCAATATTGAGAATTATACCGAGACATGCGAGGGCGATGTCGCCTACACATGCGTCGACGGAAAAGTGCGCAAACGTGACTGCGGTGCGACTGGAGGGTGCTCGCTGTTTACACACCCCAATGCTTACCCGGTTGGCCATCGGCTGGAGTATACCAATATTCAGCTCGCTTTTTGCAATGCCGATAAAGCCCCAGAAGAATCGTACAAGATAAGGGCCAGAGTTATTGACGATATCGATTTGTGTGACGATGCCACGGTGATGGGCGAAATCGCAGGATTCTTTGAAGGCAGCGGTGACGCTGCAGTCGTCTATCCCGATTTGGATTTGTTCGACGTCGATTTGGATGGCAACGGTCATACCATCCGTTGCTCACGCCCGTTTGCGCGTCCATTGTTTACAAACGTCGTCAAATCCCGCATCCGCAATCTTGGCTTTGAGTACAGCATGATTCAGCGGCCGGCCGCAGTGATCGCGCGAAATCTGGATCATTCATCACTCGTCGATGTTTCGTGGAAAGGCGGTGCCGATTTGGGCGACAGCCAGAATGAAAAATCGAATGCCGAAGCATTTGGCGGACTTGCATCGGATATTACCGACAGTGTGCTCAGCGGTGTACATGCCGATTACGATGAACATCTGCTGGTATATAAAGATGGCGGTGTACCTAAAGACGGTTTCAAAGCTTCGGGCATGTTCAATGTTGCAAACCATAGCCTGATAAAAAACTCTGGCAGCTATATTTGGAATTTCAAGTGTCCTCACCAATTCTGCGCGGGATTTGGCAGCACCATCTCCAGAAGCTATGTGACGCAGGCTTATCAGTCTATTTCTGAATATCAGTTTATACAGTTTGATAATGACGATCTCGACAAATTGCTGGATGCGTCTGGCTTCGTTGATTCGTCATATGATACAGTGTTTGATAGAATATACAATCATATCAATAAGGTTGAGTTTAGCTCAGAGAATGCAGACGCCAAATGCAAACGAAAATCATGCAGTTTTAGCGGTTTTAGCCGAAATGCCAATGGTTTGTGGTTTTCTAATGTTAGACAGAGAATCGATGATATTAATTTGATAGGATGGGAACTGTTCGGATTCGTAAATTCTGCTTCGTCGTCAACTTGTACACATGATAATCAATTTGGTTATGTTGATTTGATGTTCGATCACATTGATGTAAACAAATTTGTTGGGTTGACTGGATATGATGAGAGCTGCTCGTTGAAAAACATAAATCTTAAGATTCAATCCGGTATCAAGAATACATCTGATGGTAAATATACTTCTCTGTGCTATCTGGTCGGAAACGTTGTTGCTGATGTGAATAATTTGAATGTTGAAGTTCATGATGTTGATATGCCAAATAACAGAATAATAGGAGGGGACTTTTTGGCGCATGTTACTCTTGATGGGATAACCATAACTGAGTCTGTTAGAAATTACTCACAAACAATAGGTTCAGTTAATGCTGATACGTTTTATTGTGGCAAGATGACTTCAGATGTAGAAAATGTTTCATGTGATGTTGGAGAGATTACCGTCAGGGAATTTGTTGCGTTCTCGCAGATACAGCGATTGCGTAATGCGTCTGTATATGCGGATGTTTATATTCAAAAAAATGTTGAAGATCCTTCCCTGAATGATAATAAGTTGCCCGAGTATTCAGGTTCTATTGCTTATCTGACGCCCAGCATTGTCAATGATGCATATAATAAGAATATTTATAAAAGTGATCGTTTCGTGACGACATCTTTACTTCACTATTACGATACTGTTCACCGAAAGCCAAATGCAGCAGGTATGGATGATAGAACGATCATTGGTGTCGCAGAACTGAACGGTCCTTATCTGGCCAGACATACTGAGGATTTCGATCTGGTATCAGCTGGCCATATTAAAGATGTCTATAGAAATACCTATTGGTATAAACCCAATACCGATGCATACGGTGCAAAATGCAGAAAAACAATGACAAAGATGGAAGGTAATAAAGAAGTAATCTACTATATAGATTGTGATACTGAAATTTCCGAGAAACTTACCAGCGAGCTGGATAGTATGTCGTTTACAAATGATACAGCTGCGGATCTCATCGAAACTCTGAAAGCTCAGGATTCAGGCTGGGGATCGAAGGAAATTGATATCCGTGTCAACAATTATCCCGCAAAGCTTAATATCCCCTGGTACCATGTCGATACCTCGTGGGTCAAAGAAATGCAAAATCGCATGGATGCATGGATCGCTGAAATGCCGGTAGATTAGTTCAGCCGTGGGTGCGCGATAGCGATACCCTCTGTTCACATAGGAGCGTTCGTATGAAAAAACTGATAATACCTGGTGCGATTTGGTTTTTGGCCGTGTGCAACGCATGCTGGATGACCGATGAATGCGGTGCGGAAGGCTCCGGATGTCATGATTCGCTCAAGGTCTGGTGCGAAAATGGCAACGACGCCGAACCGTTCGAATATGACTGCGCTCAGGAAGATCTGACGTGCGCTCAGATCAACAACAGCGAATACGATTGCGTATTGCCCTGCAGCAAATCGGAACTTGGTCTTGTCGTTGATGCGGCGTGCAAAGACAGCATGACGCTCGACGGTTTTTTCTGCGCCGAGAATTCGCACTGGCTGATGGCCAATTCCGGGGCGCGTTATTATTATCAGTACGATACCATGAACTGTGAACATGGCTGCGAGGATAACGCTTGCATTAAGCTCCATCCGGATGAATACGATTCGTGCAATGGCAGCTATGTGTCTTCGTGTGCTGGTGATGTCGTGGGCTACTGTGAGGGCGGTACCGTGCATGTACGGGACTGCAGTATGGAGCGCGAAGACGGTGATCCGCTCACCTGCGTCGTGCTTGGCCAGGATGTGGACTGCATGAAACCGTGCAACCCGGGACATTTTGGTGCACCAAAATATGCCTGTGTGACCAAAGACGGTCAGGCGTACAGCGAGGTGAAATCGTGTGAAAACGATGGCTACGTCGATTTCGTATGGACCGATGACGAGCTGTGCACGCTTGGTTGTAATGCAGATACGGGTAAGTGCAATGAACCTGCGGTCGTTTGTCCGTCCACATGCCCGGATGACTGCGATTCAAATGGCGTCTGCAATTTGCATGTTGTTTGCCCGTCGGAATGCCCGGATGACTGCGATGCAAACGGCGTTTGCAATGCGCATCCCGTCGTTTGTCCGTCGACTTGTCCCGATGACTGCGATGCAAATGGCGTCTGCAATCTTCATCCTGTCTGCCCGTCGACCTGCCCCGATGACTGCGATGCAGATGGCGTCTGCAATGAACATCCCGAGGCGATGGATGTCGTCACAGACACGGCGTGCGACTGGAGCATGACTGAATATTGTGAAGACAATTTCGGCTATTTCTGCAATGGCACCAATGTGGTGAAGCGCAATTGCGAAAAAGCCGGAACCGGCATGAGCTGCCAGAAGCTGAAAGCCGATAATATGGTCGATTGCGTTGCTTCATGTGATGCGGAGACTTTTGAGAGCTATACGACCTGCGACGAAAAATATGTTGCGACACATTTGTGTGAAGAAGTGGTCGGCGGCGGTTATTATGAATTCAGTTTTACGAACGATCCATGCCCAGTGGATTGCAAAGGCGGCGTTTGTGTGACCGGTGATTTGCCAGAGCCCGGCGCTGTATGCGACGATAAATTCGTACCGCAGTGTGCTGGCAAAGACGGCTATAACTGTGTGGAAGGTCATGTCGTTAAATCTACCTGCGACGGCGATTTGCACTGCGCTTTGGAGTTTGGTGCGGCTGCAACCGCATGCGCATCGGATTGCACCGGGGCTGATGATGTCTACACCTGCAGTGATACCAAAACGACATCAAACCAGATTTGCCGGTTGGGTACTGATTTGAATTATCACCTGTTTACGCAGCAGGAATCCTGCGAATCGTCGTGCGCCGAAGGCGTATGCGATATCGAGATTCCCACAGTCGGTGAAACGTGCGATTTCGAATCATTCGACGATGTTTGCATTAAGAACATGGCCTATTACTGTCACAGCGGATCGCATACCTACGAAGCAATGGCCTGCGGCAAGGGCGAATTTGTCGGTCAGCCGCTGTGCCGCTATCTGACTGAGACATATGCAGATTGCGTGTCGCCCTGCGAGGAGGGCGACGAGAGCATTATGAATTGCGGTGGCAGCGCCAAAAAAGGTTATTATACCGACAACTATATTTGCAAACGCGGTCTGGATGGCAGTTTCTATCTGTTCAACGAGCAGGAAACTTGCAGCGGCACATGCAAAAACGGCGTCTGCCAGTAGTTAGCGAATCATGCCCCAGGGCGTGAGCAGACCGTTGGTCATGAGCGGCAGCAGGAACTGCCCGAAAAATGCATATTCGACAGCGGCAAGCGCGATAAAGGGGCCGAAAGGCACCGCGAGCTTGCCGGTTTCGATATCATCCTGGGCATCTGCATCGTCGCTGGTTTCGGTGTTTTGCTGTGATTCGGACGCAGCTTCGGCAGATGTTGGCTCTTCTGCAGAACCAGACTGTTCTGCAGATTCCGGCTGAATATCGTCAATGACGCTGTTTCGGAACAAACCATTCTGAGTCTCGGTTTGCTGCCGTTTGCCCAATGCAATCGCGATGGCTGCTGCGATAATGCCCTGCAAGCTTGCGGCCAGAAAGATAAATGGCAGACATTCCCATCCAAGACAGGCGCCGACCATTATCATCATCCAGATATCGCCGCCGCCCATGCCGATGCGACGCGTGAGCAGAAAATAAGCGCCGATGATGAGAACGATGATCGAACCGCCAATCAGACCGCCAATCACGGCATCCAGCCAGTAGATGTTGCCCACGATATTCGCAAATGGCCAGGTTTCGGGAATCACAAGCGCTGTGATCACGCCGATGGCTGCAACGGGCAATGCGACTTCGGGCGCAATTTCGGTCGTTTTCAGATCCATCACAGCCAGCGCCAGGCATCCGACCAAAAAGATGCATCGGCCAAAAAACAGCACCATCAGACGCCAGAAAACACCGTCTGCGGTGAGCACTTCCATATTGTCAGAGAAGGGCCCAAAGATCTGATAGCACAAAAAGAACCCGAACAATGCGCATACGAATTCGATCACCGGATATTGAATCGAGATGGGATTTTTGCAGTTGCGGCATTTGCCCCGCAATATGAGCCATGAGAGCACCGGAATATTGTCGTATGGCTTGATGCGGCTGCCGCATTTGGGACATGTGCTGGGCGGCCAGGCGATCGACATGTGATTGGGAATCCGGTAGATGATGACGTTCGAAAACGAGCCCAGACAGGCTGCGACTAGCGTACAGAATACATAGGTGATGAGGAGCATACGACAATCTACTCAAAAAAGAAGGTTTCAGCTTCGCCATTCTGTTCGATGCATTGCTGCACATAATCCAGATAGAGCTGTCTCTGTTTCCAGAATGTTTCCAGTCGTTCCCGCTCCATATCCGACGGGTTGGGGAACAGATAATCGTTGACCTTGTCTTTGTCGCTGTCGAGCGACTTGATGGCGTTGTATGTGATGCGCGAAAACCGCGAGATTTCGTGCAGATGCTTATCGGGTTTGGGGGATGGGGTTTTGGGGAATCCGGCGCCATTATCGATAGACATAAAGCGGCCGTGCGCAATTTGACAGTTCACGCCGTACAGCATGGGGGCACCGCTGAACCGATCCCAGTTGTTGATGAGAAAATCGAGCACGAGCAGATTGGAGATCTGCCTGGCCAGCTGATATTTTGACGTATCCTGCACGTGTGGTGCGAGTTTGTCGGTGAATTTGCTGCCGAGTTTGTGGCGTTTCGTGATCTCGGGAAGAATGTCGGATACGGGCGTGCTGAGGTCATCGCGGGAAGTTCCCGGATTGAGCCAGGGTTTCCAGATATTGGTAAATTCGATGGGAAAATCGGCGAAATCGGGGATCCAGTCTTTATAGGTGCCGTCGACGCGGAACGATCCGTCGGGCAGCCGGGTGGGAATGATTTCGGCGAATTCCTCTTTGGGATTGGACGAAAGCCGTGCGTAAAGCCCCGAAAATGCTTTGAAATCGAAGTAGACCGGGACGTTTCTGGGGATATCGAAACCGCAGCGGATGAGCGGACAAAGCCTGTATGCGGCGATCTCGGAACGGTAGTTCGACTGGAATCGCTTTTGGAATGGCTTGAAGGCTGCAATCACGACTTTATCTTTGAGCAGTTTATAGACGAGTGAGCTGCCGCCGCCGATGCGCTTGATATGTGATACATCCTGATCGACAGTGAGCGGTTTGGGTTCGGCGTGCAGCGATGGATGCTTGTCGAGCATGTCTTGATACCCGGTGCGCAGCGATTCAGAATCGGGATACTGATATTGGGCATCGAGCAGGATTCTGAGCGCATCGTCCCAGTTTTGCTGGTCGGCCTGATTCTGGGCATCGGCAATGATTTTGGCTTCATTGCCGGATGGAGTGCTGGGCGCATTCGGCGCAGCCTTTGGATCGCCGGCGGCCTGGGGCTCACCGGCATCTGCTGTGGGCTGTGGATCCACAGCACCATCGGACGTTTGGGCGGCTTCTGGCTGTGCGGCAGCCTGTGTATCGGCAGAAGGATTTGGAGTGCCGGATTTTGAACATGCCCAAAGTCCGGCAATCATATAGATCAAAAAGAAAACGAGCAGTTTGTTCATGGCGTGATGATATCGATGAATTGGAGGAGAATGGAACCTTCGTCGGGGTTGATGTGATCGACTTTGACCGTGCAGAAAGTTCCGGCAGGCCAGCGCGTTTTGGTCGCAACCGTGGCGCGGATCTGGGTTTGGACCAGCGCGATCTGGGCGACATCGCTGCGCTCCGAAATATACTGAATGATGATGGCCTCGATGGGCTCAGATCCCAGCTGCTGCAGATATCGCAGCGTTGCGGTATGCACGGCTTCGGCAGATGCTGCGCGTGCATGCGTGAGACCGAGGTCGGTTTCGGAGAGCATGGCATTGAACTGTTCGGCGTCGAACCTCGGCTTTTGGTTTGCAAACCACGATTCGAACTGATAATGCGCGATCAAATCGCTGTATCGCCGCAGCGGGCTTGTGGCCTGCAGATATTTGTCCAGCCCCAGACCCGCATGCGGCGCGGGCGTCATGGAGCTTGCCGCTGGCTGCATGCATCTGCGCAATGTGTAGGCGCGCATCATATCGTTGGGAAGACTGTCGAGGGTTTCCTGTGACGGCACCGAAACCGGCGGCGGCTGGATGCGGTAAAGCGCCGGGATATTGTGCGCATCGCAGAACTCGGCTGCTGCATGGTTCGCAAGAATCATGCATTCGGCAACGAGCAGGCGGCTCATCATCACCGGATCGATGGGCTTGAGATGATACGTATCGTCCGCGTCGGAATAGGTGAGCTTGTATTCGGGCAAATCGATATCGATGGCGCCAAGCGCCCGCCTGTTGGCTGCAGAAACTTCGGTGATTTCCTGAATGAGACGGATTTCGTCGGACAATACGTCGTTCCCGTCTTCGATGAGATGTTCGGCAATATCGTAGGTGAGCCTGTGACCCGATTGGATGAGCGATGGCAGAATCTCGCTTGATATCTGCGTGAAATCTGAATTGAACGTGATAAAAAATGTGATGGCTGCGCGCTTTTGGCCTTCCATCAGGCTGAGCGCATTCTCGCTGAGAATTGTCGGGAGCATGGGAATGCGCATTTCGGGGATATAGATGGATGTGGCGCGGTGGCGCGCCTCGATTTCGAGCGGCGAACCGATGGGGATGGCGGCTGCCGGGGCTGCGATGTGAATGCCCAGACGCAGGGTGCCGTCGGGCATTTTTTCGATGGACAGCGCATCGTCGATATCAAGGGTATCGTCGTCGTCGATCGAAAAGATGTTCAGATGCGTCAGATCGGTGCGGTTTTGTGATACCGGCGGCAAATCGTAGATGCCGAGCGCATCTTTCTCGACCTCATCGGAGAAAACTGTGGGAATTTCATATTTGAGCAGGGCGACATTGGTCTTGTTCGTCCAGATGCCGGTTTCCTTGAGCAGTGAACGTGCGCGGATATGGGCTGTGCCTTTGAACCCTCTGTTCAGGCGGTTTTGAACGGTTTCGATGAGCGTTTCGGCCTCGCCTTTGTCGGGGTAATCGGTGCCGAGAATGGCGTATTGCTCGACGATTTTGAAAGCGTCGGCGACATCCGAGGCTGAGACAGCGCCCTGTTCAACAGCGATTTCGCGGTCCTGCGGGTCCATTTTCAGCAGGCGGATGATTTCGTCTGCAAACGTCTGCCGCCATCGATCCTTTTGTGATTTGATTTCGGCCTGTCGTTTCAAATCTTCGACGATCTGCCGGGGTCTTGGGGCGTACACGCCGGCCTGAATATTCTTAAAGAAAATCTTGTCGCTGCGGAACGCGCGGAGCATGGCGAGCCGCTGCCCGTCATCCGGCTGATCAAAGAAGAGGCCGAGGGCATCTTCGATGGATAATTCGTCGAGATCGTCCACAACGACCTGATAAATCTCGTCGACGTGGCATTCGGGCGCAAATGCTTCGGCCCGCGCATCAAGCGATTTGAGCTCATTCTGGATATTGCTCAGCGGCAGTGTGGTGGATATCGATCTTTCGAATCGGTACATAATCTGCTTTGCCGGCAGCGTGAGGTCTTTCCCGGAGCTGTGGATGAGGCGCACTTTTCCGGATTTGGCTTCAACGCTGGTGACCAGACCGAGGTGATATTTTCCCTTGTCGGCGAATTCAATGATATTGCCGGGAGCGACAGTGATATCTGCAGCCATAAAAACTCCAACCGTGTAGGTGTCGGCAGACGTTACGCTCCATAAAGTATACGCGAAAACGTGGTCGAGTGAAATGCATATAAATCCGTTGGACAGGATTTGATTTTGCATGTAAAACAAGATTGGGTTGTTTTATCTGATTCCGAACACACGAAGGAGTGTTTATGTCGACAGTCAGTTTTTTTAGCATATTGGCCGATTTATCGGTAGCATCCAAGCAGCACAAGATGCCTCCCAAAGATAGCTGGAAGCCCCCGCAGAACAAGGGCAAGGAGTCTAAAGACAATTACACGAAGGGTGTTGGGGAGAGCAACTGGGGTCCACAGTACCCAGTGGCGGATGGCGTCATTTCGTATTTCGCGACGCAAGACGCACAGACGTATCATTTTAATTCGGCAACGAGCGCAACTGCCGACTACAAGGCGTTTATTCACACGATGCTGGATGCGGTGAAATACGCGTTCAACATCTGGAAAATGACGCTGTACTTTAAGAATCTGAAGGTGAACGGCCCGACTGCGGTTGGCTCGACCGGCTGCCTGACGTCGTCGATGCTGCCCACCGGCAAAAACGCCGATTTGGGCTGTGCATGCGGCTTCTTTACGACGTTTTTGACGTTCCCGAAACACGCGCAGTATGCCCAGAACGAGCATTATGCAGACTGGCGGGATGCGGTTGGCCGCGGCGTTGCCCAGTGCCTCAAAAAGTATGTCGACAACGTGACCGTGCCCGGCCTGCCCTGGTATCCGGCATTTACGGCATTTCCCGGCCCGGTGGCGCCTCCGATGCCCAATGTCACCACCCCGCTGATGGCCTGCCCCTCGAGCGGCATGACCGAAATCACGGTCGCCAAAAAAATTCAGGACGCCATCATCAAAGAATTCAAAAACGGCCTCAAGGATAAATCCAACGACAGCCTCTACAAGACGATATTCGGTGCCATCGCCGACAGCCTGTCGGTCGGCTTCATGACGTGGCTGAGCACGCAGGTCGTCAATCTGGTGATGGGAACCGGCCAGATTCCAACATTTGCGCCCCCGGTGGTCCCCGTGGGTCCCGTGGTGAACGGCCAGAACATCCCGACGATGGGCGGCAATCTGGTTTAATTTCTTTTTTGGTCAAAAAGCCCGGCATTTGCCGGGCTTTTTTTTCGCGCTATTGGCCTTTGGCCAATACGCGCTTTGTGCGCGGCTATTTGCATACGCCGCGCATTTCATGATTCTGGCTGCATCCGGCATTCTGTTTGTGCCCTGAAAGGGCACCATGTCACAGCCCGGGTTGAAGCACGTAGCGCGTAACCACGGGAGAAAAACGTACCCTACCGTCAGCGCGCTGAAAGTGCGCAACAGCAATACCGTCGGAACACATGTGTTGACCTGGATTCATACATCAGGCAGTGTTTGAAATACTCGTCATCTCGCTTGAAATATTCATCATTTATATGTAAAGTAAATATGTGTATGTTTAAATCACGGTAAACACACGTTTTTACAAAAATATAGGAGTACAATTCATATGGCGCAGCTTTTGATCCCCGCGAAAAATCATAAATACTGTCTGACAACCGCAATATTACTTGCGCTTTTTAGCGCGACCGCGATGTCGTGCGACGATGACAATTCAAGCAATGCCTGCATATCCCGATGCGTTGACGAATCCACGGCGATCGAATGTGTGAATGGCAGCGAGAAGACTGTACCGTGCGAAAGTAATGAAGTGTGTTCGGACGGACAGTGTATGGCATTGACTTCGGATACATGTTCGACGACTGGGTCTGAATGCGTGACAGGCGATAGCTTTAGAAGCTGTGTGGGCGGTTACTGGAGTTCGGTTGCCAAATGCAATGATGGAAAAGTTTGCAGCAAAGGCCATTGCGTAGATGGTGGTGATTCATGCAAGCTTGATGCACGTCAATGTTCTGCCGATAACAGTGGATACATGATTTGCACGGATGATGATGGCATTGAACGGTGGTCGAGCGTGATTCCATGCGACAACGGGACGGTATGCGATGGTGGTGAGTGTGTATCGGAAGCTGACAAATGCACCGCGACCGAACCAGAATGTACGGCAGATAACAAAGGCTACCGCGTATGCGTGCAGGGCGTTTGGTCGAATGTGATCCCCTGCACTGGCACGGCCACTTGCAAGAGCGGCCAATGCACCGGGGAAGATGTCACGAGCAAATTGCCATGTACCGAAGTGAATAAGATGGAGTGCTTATCGAATACGCGCATCAAAGTGTGTGGCAGGGATGAATACTGGTCGTTTATGGATTGTCCGGCCGATGTACCTCTTTGCGACATGGGTAAAAACGAATGTGTTGCTGCAAAGTGCAATGACAGCGATGTGCAGTGCCGTGACGAAAAAACGCTCGGCACTTGCGTAGACCATGACTGGAAATATACCGAATGCCCAAATGATAAGCCACTTTGCAAGAATAATACATGTCAGGAAATACCAACGGAATGCAATGCTAATGTGGATAAGCTGTGTCTTGATGACACCCATGCAAAAGTATGTAATAAGAATGGGAATTGGGAAGAAATTCGATGCAATAATGGGATGGTATGTAATGATGGTGAGTGCAGTGAATGCAAGAATGGTGATAAGGAGTGTAAAATAGATTATCACACGCTGAGAACGTGTAAAAATGGCAAGTGGACTGAATCTGAATGTAGTACAAGTCAGCCATATTGTGCGTATGGTACGGGCACTTGTAAGAAAGTTTCCATGGGAGATATAACGGATAGTAGCTATTCGTTTTGCCTTGATTCGCAAACGCTCGCGTTCGGAGGGTGGACCGATATGGACAGTGGTAAAGCACGTAAGGTCGTTTATACGACTTTTGACTGTCCCGGTTCGTGTATCGAAGCCAAAGATGGAATTGGTGCCACATGCGCTTCCTCTGACGATATTTGGGCTGAACAATCGGGTTGGGAATGTAAGTCATATAATGTTGGGGCTAAGAAGACTGCTAACGTTTGGGATAGAATCACCAAAGAATATTCAGCATTTATGCAGTTTCGTGACAAATATTATGATACTTATACGTGGTACTTAGATTCGTACACTATAGATGGCGAGCGTTATAAAACCTATCTCACTGCTAAATGCGCAGTATGCAAAGAAATGAATGAAAGTGGTGAAGACAGGTATCGCTATGTACCTGTGGATGAATCATTTTGTGAATCAGAATAAAGTGGCCGCACAGCTCATGAAATATGAGGCAATGATATGCCCCAGGTTGAAAAGAAATATTTGGAGTATATATCGAAAAGAAATTGCTATGAACTAGCCGGTGCGCACGATGAAGTGAGCGGTTGGCTTACCAACTGCATATAGTATACATTTTGCCGGTGCGCACCATGAGGAGCTGTGGCGTATGCCGCGTGCGGCATAGCCACAGCCGCGCCGCGTATCGAGCGCCAGCGAGATAGCGGGCGTTCAGAGAATAAAAAATCAGATGTGGCGCAGTAATCCGAGCAATTCGACGTGTCGTGTTTGGGGCATCATGTCGAAGGCTTCGAGTTTGTCGAGGATGTATTTGCCCGAGAGGGCGGCGACATTTTGCGCGAAAGTGGCGGGGTTGCAGCTCATGTAGACGATGGGCGCGTGCATCTGTGCGAGTTTTTGGATGACGGCGCGGCTGAGGCCTTTGCGCGGCGGGTCGACGAGGATGATGTCGGGAAATTCCCAGTCGTTTGGCCAGTTGCTTTCGAGATCGACGACTTCGAACCGCGCCTGCCAGGGGTCGCCGGCGGCGAGTTTTTGGGCGACTTCGATGGCGGGACCGTTGAATTCTGCGCCGAACAGCAGGCGTGTGGGGCGCATGGTGCGGCCGAATGCGCCGACGCCGCAGTACAAATCCCAGACGACCTGCGGGCGTTGTTCGAGCCAGCTTTGGGCGGTTTTGTAGATTTGGGCGGCCACGTCGGTGTTCAGCTGGGTGAAGCCGGCGGCTGTGAAGAGCGACAAGACGTCGTTGTGGTATTCGGGAATGCGCGATTTGCCCCACAATGTGGCGGATGGATTGGTGCGGATGGCGTTGTTGGGCGAATCGTTGATCGACCACGAAACACCTTCGACGGGCGCGAAACTGCCAAGATCTGCGGCGAATGCATCGAGCCACGAGGGTTTGCTGCCGCCGGCGCTTTTGCAGACCAGATCGACGATGACTTTGCCTTCGGCGTTGGCGAAAAGCGAGACGTAGCGGAGCGCGCCGTCGGGTTGGTTCGTCGTCGCAAATGCAGGAATGGCGCGGTTGTTCGCCGCGTCGACGATGTGCGCTATGACCTGATTGAGTGGCGGCCGCAGTATCATGCAAACGCGGGTTTGGATGAGTTTATGCGACCTGGGCATGTAGGAACCGAGCATGCGGCGGCCGCGGATTTCGGCAAATACGAGATCGGTGCGGTTGCGGTAGCGCAGCTGCGATGGCGCTTCGTGATAAGGAAATTTGCGGATATGCCGGATGCCGGCACCATTTAGACAGTCCTGAACGTAGTGATATTTGAGCGTTCTTTGAAGCTGCTGGTTCATGTGCATGAGCGGGCAGCCGCTGCACGCGCCGCACGAAGGCCATGAATAGCGGCATGGCGATTTGATGCGCTGCGGCGATGAGGTGAGAAGCGCTGTACACCGGCCCCATGCCTTGTTCTGATGGGGACTGACGTGCTCGAGATGATAACGGATGGTTTCACCTTTGAGCGCACCGGGTATGGATACGACAAGACCGCGGCTGTCGGTGAATGTGCCGTTGAGTTCTTCGTCGTATCCGGTGATGGTGGCTTCCAAAGCAGACCTCGGTTAGATAAAGTCGTCCTGACCTTCTTCGTAGCGGCGCAGCACGCGGCCTGCGGCCGAAGCTTCGGCAACGCCTGCATTATAGAGGATTTCGCTGTTGAGCAGTACGCCCATAGTGGCGGCATTGAATGCGGCTGTGAGCACAGCATTTTTGATTTCACCGCCGCTCATTTCGAGTTCCGACAGCCACTCGTAATCGATGGGCTCGGACGTGAGAATATCGGGCGGGCACATATAGCGCCACAGCCGCTCGCGTTCGGGCTGTTTGGGCATCGGGAAATAGATCTTGTAGGTGATACGTCGTTCGAACGCGGGGTCGAGGGCGTTCTTGAGATTGGTGGTGAGGATGCTCACGCCTTCGTATCGTTCGATGAGCTGCAGCAAGACGTTGACGCTCATGTTTGAGTATCGGTCGTTGGATTTGGAGACGTTCGCGGTTCGTTTGGCAAACAGCGAATCGGCCTCATCGAAGAGCAGCAGCTGCATATCGGGTCTGGCCTGCTCGAAGATGGTGGTGAGGTTCTTTTCGGTTTCGCCGATGTATTTATCGACCATGGTGGCGATGTTGACGCGCATCAGCGACAGACCAATCGATTTGGCAATGGCCTCGGCGCTGTGCGTTTTGCCGGTGCCCGGCTCGCCGTCGAACAGTGCGATAACACCGGTACCACGCCGGATTCTGCGCGACAGACCCCATTCATAGAGCACGCGGCGGCGGTTGATGGCTGAACCGATAATCTGCTTGATTTTGGCCATGATATCTTCGCTGACGATGACATCATCGAGCGTGATTTCGGGATCGGTCACAAACGCCAGACTGCCGATGTTCTTTTGCACCTGAACGGCTGCGGCTTTGCGGAGTGTTTCGTTGTTGAACGAGACGAGCTGAGTGGGATTGAAATCGGTCGAATAGTAGGCCAGTTTGGCCGCCTTTTGAATCTGGAACGGCTGGAGTGCCAGTTGTTCGGTGAGTTCCCGCACGTTGACCTTGACATTGTTCGCCATGGGGAGGGCAAGATGGGCTTTCCAGTAGACGCTTGCGGTCTCTTTGAGATTGGCGGTCATCTTGGTTTTGAACGTGATGTAGGGCTCCATGACCGGCGGGATTTTAACGGCGAGATCGACGCAGAGCGCGCATACAACCGAGCGTGTTGCCAGCTGTCTGGCGAGGTAGCCCGAAATGCGCTCGTCGGTAAATAGGGTGCCGGTATCGCGGAAGCACAGAATCGCGTTCATGAGCATGGCATCGACAAACAGCGATTTCAGATAGAGCTCGAGATCGTTGGGATGGATGCCGGGCAGCGGGCTGCTCTGAACGATAATAATGGGGCGATTCAGCTTGGTTGCGATGATCTTGATGAGTGTACAGCGTCCGGTGCCGGGCAGACCTTCGACCAGAAATCCCAGCGATGGCACGAAATCCAGATTGTTTCGGTCGAGATTTTTGATGGAATTGATGGGCGGACGTTCGAGGAAATTCTTGACGATCTCGAGTGTTTTTTCGTTCTCGGGGGCGATATAGGTTTCGGGGGCGAGCGATGGAAACTGGATTTCGGCAAATTGCCGCGACAGCAGCGAAAGCGATGGCGTGCCCGAAAACATGTGGACGATTTGCTCGGAAACGACGATTTCGTAGTAAAGCGGCGATGTCGGGGAGCCGGTTTGCACGATCTTGAACAGACCGAGAAATTCCATCGGTGACGACGGCGAAACGCGGGAAATCACGTCGGTTCGCTGTCTTGCGCCCATGGTCATCAATCGCATCAGTACGCCGGCGCTCATATAGACCGGGGTGGTCAGATTCCAGGTCGCCATCAGCGATTGCCTGAATCTGGGGTCGATTTCGAGCGCTGTGAGGAACCACAAAATGAGCAGATCGATGTTATCCAGGTGAAAGCGCGTCTGGATAATAATATCGGGCAGGTGGACATTCTGAGCAGCGGCGGCTTGTGAATCGACTTCGAGGTATTTGAAAAACCGCTCCATAAACATGACGAGCAGGGGTTTTCCGGTTTTGGGGTCTGTTACCCCCGAATCGATCATGGGCAATGCGCGGGCCCAGTCACAGAGCAGTGTCGTGATGCGCTCGGAATGCACGCTCAGATGGGCGCTGAATAAATCGTTGGATTGAGAAAAATCGGCGTGGAACGGACGAACTTCTGTTTTGAACAGCTCAAATACGGCGGTCACCGCAGGATCTGGGGCTTCTGCAGCAGCTTCCAATTTGGGGGCAGCTGCGGCTGCTGGCGCTGTGACAGCTGCCGGCTGTGATTCGACTGGCCGTGCGGCTGGTGCGGTTTGCTCGCCTGCAATCGGCGGAAGAGGCGGAATGTCGCCATACCAACCGACGATGGTGTGCTGCGGCGAAACCTGCCAAAAGCAGCGATCCATCTTTGCGCGCAGTGCCGGGTTGAACAATCGCTCGATAAATGCGCGGTAATCGATGGTTTTGATTTCGGGCAGAATGAGGTTGTCGGCGGTAATCGAGTATCGCAGAACCTGCGGACGATTATTCAGGTGGGCGCGGACTGTGCCGTCGTGTGATTCGATGAGCTCACGGAATTGAGCCAGTGTGCGCCATTTTGTGCTGTGTCGGCGCGTGTGTTTCTGGCGGAGCCGTGCTTCGGGAATGGGCACAAAGTAAACGGAATTGAACCGATTGCGCTGTAGGGTTTCGGGGACTGGACCAGACAATAATCTGGGCATAAACCGCTGCTGCTGGCTGTTGTCTGGGCTGGAAACCTGTGGCTCCGAAGCCTGGGGCGCATTGTTCAGGAATGCAGCTTTCTGCGGCTGGTCGGGACGGAGGGGGACGGAGGATGCCGGTGTACTTGCGGCTGGCGCAGATGCTTTGGCCGCATTTGAATCATCAGAGGGCGGCTGGCGTCTTCCCGAAGGCCGTTTGAGCTTGATTGTCGACAGATTGTACAGCCCGATGGTCAGCGTTTTACCCGAATTGCTTTCGGCATTTGAAGGGGCTGCGGGCTGCTCTGCTGGTTTGGCTTCTGCAGGTTCTGCGGATTTCGCAGGCGCTTTGGCTTCTGCTGGTTCTGCGGATTTCGCAGGCGCTTTGGCTTCTGCAGCCTCGGTCTGAGCCGGCTGTGGCTGTGCGATTTCGGTCTGTTTGGGGGCGCGGGATCGTTTGGCTGCAGGCTCAACAACCATGCGGTCGTCGTCGCTGTGTGTATCCTGAGCTGCCCTGGATCGTTCGGAGCGTTTCACGGGTCGTTCGATGACCATGCGTTCTTCGACGACGGGTTCTTCTTCCTGTTTTTTCGGGCGAGTTGAACGCTTAACGGGACGCTCAATGACCATGCGCTCTTCGATGACGGGTTCTTCTTCCTGTTTTTTGGCGCGAGACGAACGACTGACGGGACGCTCAATCACCATGCGCTCTTCGACGACGGGCTCTTCTTCCTGTTTTCTGGCGCGAGACGAACGTTTTACGGGGCGCTCAATCACCATACGTTCTTCGGCAACAGGGGCTTCATCCTGCTTTGGCGCGCGTGCCGATCGTCTGTTTCGTGGTGATGGATTCGACGGTTCCGAATCGTCGAAACGTGTCGAATCCTGTTGTTCTGAATCGCCTGAAAGCGTTGAATCCTGTGGTAAAACCGTCTTTTTAGCCATCCGGAACCTCACCTCGAAGAATGGATTTATTTGGATTTACGTTCGTCGATGACGAATTCAACGCGTCTGTTCAGGGCTCTGGCTTTCGACGTCTTGGCTGGGTCGATTGGCATATCGGGACCAAATCCAATGGACGACAGACGGCTGGGATCGACGCCCCGCTTGATGAGGTAATCCACGACAGACTGCGCTCTCTGGCGGCTGAGAATCATATTGCGTTCATATTTACCGGTATCATCGGTGTGTCCCTGAACGGTGATATGCTTGATATCCTGATTTGCCTTAATGGTCTGTGCGACCTGATTGAGCAGAGAGTAGGACTTTTTCTTAATCGTGGCCTTGTTGTTATCGAAGAATATCTTGTCGCGGATTTCGATCTTATCTTCGAGCACGAAGACGAGCTGTTTGCCTTTGCCTTCGTCGGGACAGCCATCTTCATCCTTGTAGCCGTTAATGGTTTCGGGCTGATCGGGACATTTATCGGTGCCGGAGCAGAAATCGGCAAATTTATCGGCCACGCCTGTTTCCGAAACCCATGCATCACAAATGCCGTCGTGATCGTTATCGGCGTCGGGGCATCCGTCTTCATCTTCGAATCCGTCGAAATCTTCGGGCAAATCGGGGCACAGATCCTGGCCAGTGCAGAAGAAGAGATCGAGCAGTCCGAGTTCATCGACGAACGAAGCGCAAATGCCGTCGCCATCGGCATCGGCATCGGGGCAGCCGCTGAAGTTGTCTTCTCCCGGCAAATCGGGGCATCTGTCGCTGATCTGACAGCTGTATTTATCGGCCACAGCCTGATCGGTAATCCACGGATCGCACCATTTGTCGCCGTCCTTATTGGGATGCGGGCAACCGTTATACTCGTCGATGCCAGCAATCTCGGGGCATGCATCGGTCAGTTTGCAGCCATATTTGACAGCGGTTTCTTCATCGGTAATCCACGTGTCGCACCAGCCATCGCTGTCCTGATCGGGATTCGGGCAGCCCATGAACTCATCCTCACCGGCGAGTGTCGGACATTCATCGGTGAGCGTACACTGGAATTTGGCGGCCAGTTCTTCGCCAACGAGCCATGGTGAGCACCATTTATCCTGGTCTTCGTCGGGATCGGGGCAGCCCTCAAACTCGATCACACCGGGAATTTGCGGGCATGTATCCTTGCGATCATAGATGCCGTCGCCATCTGTATCCTTGTTGGCCGGATGGTATTCCACGCCAAACAACACTCTGTATTTGGGATTGCGAACAGCTGGCCCGATACCGGCGCCGGCTCCCGCAGTCACATTCAGGCCAATGGGGGTCTTCAGCATTGCGCCAAGCAGGTATTCCGCCGAATTCTGATAATCCTCGGTTGCTTTGTCGCTCAGCGGCGTCTCTCCATAAATTTCGCCCTTCAAATCCAGCCAGTCGGCCACGACGTGGTAATTCACGCCAAATCCGTAATTGAACCCATGCTCAAGCGTGTAGTTCAAAAACTTGCTCTTGTCTCTGAGCGAGAATCCGGCGTTGAGAATCATCTCAACGGGACCAATTTCGTAGTCGGCGATCAAATAGGGACGTGCCCAGAAAGACGGAGAACCGACATAGGCATTTTGATTGCCCGTGGGAATCGACAAAATGACGCCAGCACCCAACCCGAATCCGTTGTAATCGTCGCGATCGAGAATCGTGCCTTTCACGCGGACCTGCACGTCACCCATCACACCGCGTTCCCGCGGAATCTCGACATAATCGCCTTTATAATAAAAACCGTAATAGCTGTTGCCAAACTCGCGATCGTAGTGCTCATACGGAATAAAGGGCACCGTAACGCCAACCTCGAGGAAATCGAGAATGCCAATGGCACCGGATAACGACAGGCTTACCAGGTGATCGAGCGCAACATCCTTATTCAGCCAGGCATCGGTATATTCCAGTGGCGTGTTCGCATAATCGCCAAGCAATTTGATATCGTAATCCAGATGCTTCATGGTTCTGGACGATTCGATACTAAAAACACCCTCGCTTCCTGCTATTGGATAAAACTGACGTACATCAAGGCCTTCGGCATAAGCGTCAGCCGCAACCATTGCAAACAATGATGTCAAAATAATGCGATGAAATCTACTGCTCATGTTATCTCCTCGGACATTAAAAAATAAGCCCACATTATTCTACATGATTACAGTTATTTTTCACAATATTTAATCATCCGCAGTTCAGAGCTGTTGCATTTCATCATGGTTAAAAAGTCTCTACGCCGTGCAAACCAGCCCAAACCGCATGGTTTAGGCGAAATAGGGGAGGGGCCCCATTTCAATCTTTGCAGGCCATAGTAGACAGTATGTATTTGGTAGAATCTGCACATTATTGCGGGATCCAAGGGGGCCGGAATGAGCACCGTCCGGTGAACGGTGCGAATGTAGAGCCCAGTGAGCAAATCAAATGCGCAAGTCGAAGCGCCATGCGCGAAAGACGTAGCGGATTTGATATTGCGAACTGAGGGAAGAGGCCCTTGGCGGGGTCTGGGGCAGAGCCCCAGAAAAAAAAAGAATGCAATACGCTCTAATCCGCAGTCACAAACCCATGCAGAATTTGTGAAGCCTGCGCTGTATGGGATTTGTCGACGACAAACGAAATTGCGTTCGATTCGACAAACTGCGCAAGCACAGGAATCTGCTGCGACTCCAGCGCCTGATGCAAATTCCGTATGATGTCGGGATGCCGGCCAATATCCATGCCGGTCACCGTCACATTCTGGATATCAGTATAGGCGGTTCCCTTTACATCGGCGTCGTCGATAAGCTGGCGGCATACCGACGATTCGTCGGGACAGTTCCATATATCAAGGATGGCTTCGATGGTGCGCCCGATTATCGACATGCCCATCACCTTGATCGTGTCAATCGCAGCCAGCCGATCGAGCCATGCACCGGTATTTGCTGCCTCCAGACAAATAAACATCGATTTCTTGGCCGTCATCACCGCAGTTGGCTTGATGCGGGCTTTTTTCAATACGTTGTCCGGCCAGCCGTCGGGGCGAATAAATGTCCCCGTCGACGATTCATCGTGCGATTTCTTTGCATACAACGCAATCTGGTGGCGATGCGCATACAGAATGGCTTCGTCGTGCAATACTTTCGCACCATGCTGCGCCATTTCGAGCATCTCTGAACTCGACAGCTCATCCAGCTTTTTCGCATCGATCACGACTTTGGGGTCGGCAGTATAAACGCCATCGACATCGCTGTAGATTTCGCATGCTTCGGCCGAAAGCGCACCTGCCAGCGCAATCGCAGTCATATCCGAGCCGCCGCGCCCCAGCGTCGTAATCTCGTTTTTGTAACTGGTGCCCTGGAATCCCGCCACGATTACGATGCGATCCCGCGCCAGCTCGTCCTGCACGCGATAGGGACGCACCGATATGATGCGCGCATTCGAATGCGAATCCGTCGTGATAATGCCCGCCTGGCTACCCGTAAAGCTAATCGCCTGCGCACCATATTTCTGAATCGCAATCGATAACAGCGACATCGTCGTGCGTTCGCCTGTGCTCAGCAGCATATCCAGCTCCCGCGCAGGCGGATCGGGCGTAATCCTCGATGCCATCTTTAATAGCTCGTCCGTCGTATTGCCCATCGCTGAAACGACAACGACGACCCCATAGCCCTGTGAATGTCGTGCAACCACGCATTTGGCGATGTTCTCCAGCTTCTCAAGCGTTGCAACCGAACTGCCGCCATATTTCTGAATAATGATTGGACGATGCTCAATATGCTCCGACATCTTTAATCCTCCCTGATCTTATCGTGCACAAATCCTCGCTCTAGCCATAGTTGGCTTACACGCTTTTTAAAATTCTATCCCAATTCGAAAAAATGACAAAAAACACGAAAAATGCATTTTTTTTGGCCGATTTTTTATCAATTGCCACATATATAAGCGCAGACACAAAACGCTCGTGCCTGCAGGTCCAGGCTACCTTCATCCACACCGGAGGCGCTGTATGTTCACCGTCAGAAAACGTTAACGGTCGTAACCGTTTCATAGCATCTGTCTTTATCCCTGACGAGGAAACACCATTCACAGGCTGACGAGCTCTGTGTTATGGCGGACAGATTGACGCCTCCGGCGCCAGCTTCACGCCCTTCCCATCCAATACTCTTGAGATCGGGACAGGTCGAGGTATGCTCGCTGGATGAGAAAGCAGGAGGTGGTGGCGGGGGCGGGGCCCATGTTCAAATGGGCGCCCTCCGCCCCACAGCCCCCACACATCCCCCTCTCTCTATAAACTCCGGATACTGCCTAGGTCGTTGCGCGTTTGATGATGTGTTTGCGGCCGCATCTTGGACACTCGATTTCGAGTGAGCTCAAATCGCCCCACAAAGCAGTGCGCTGCGCTTCGGGCAAATTGTCGAGCATCTGGCGGATGTTCGACTCATCACAACGGCAGCCGTAGTAGTAGACTGCTTCGTGCATAATTTTCAAATCGCCCTGCACCGTGCCGACAGAACCTTTGGCTGCGGCAAACTGCTGTTTGAGCTTTTCGGATGCCGTGTTGGCGGCTGGTTGGGATACCGGTTCGGTTTCTTTGAGCAGTTCGTGAAACAGCGCCAGCAGGTCGCTTTCTTTAAGATTGTCGACGAGGGACCAATCGGCATCGGGCATGCTCAGCGCCATCAGCGCTTCGTTGTTGACGATGGCGATTCGCGCGGGCAATTGCTCCGACTCGTCAAAATACTGCTCGACCAGATATCGCGCAGATGTATCGCGCGGAATCAGCGATGTCTGACGCACCGGCGCATCGGCCGTAACGCGCTGGATGGCAAACGAGCCGACCGGATCATCGGCTGCGGCCTTGGGAAGATGCGAAAAACGCGTACAAACCATGCCCTCGGGTTCGACACCACAGAACAATCCCCAGGGTTTTAGCGGGATTCTCACTGTCCAGCCCCACATGTCGCGCTCGACCTGCGACTCCGAAGCCAGCGTGGCACCAATCATCAAATCGTGGAGTTCCCGCTGCTGAGCCTGCGACAAATCCTGGTCTTCAATGTGGAAAGCCTCGTTGTATTGCTGGCGCGAAGCGAGCAGTTTGTCGACATCCGGCGTGTAAATCCAGGAAATGTTCTTCGATTCCCATAAATAGCGTCTGTACAGCGCAAGCGGTTTATCCATTTTTGTTCGTCACTTTTGCAAATGTCCAAAGCCCGGGGCGTTGCGGGGGCCTGCCCCCGCATGGGGGGTAGCGGTGTATTGGCGCGGGCTATCTCACTGCGTTCGATACGCCCTGCGGGCGCGTCTACCTCGCTGGCGCTCACTACGCCGCGCCAATAGCCGCGCAGGGGGGCTTGCCCCCCAACAAAAAACTCGCTGAACTCAGGCGGAAGAAGCATGGGGTTGAAATGAGCAGGATATTTAAAAAGGAGGGATATATTGGAAGATTTTTTGGAAGGATAAAAGTGAAAGGCCAAATGCTTCTCCCACCTCAGCCCGGCGAGTATTGCCAGAAACCCGGTCGTATTTTCTATAACACAGATTCGTTGGGCGCAAGTGGATTTTTTGGCCCTGCGGCACCGCACTTTTGATTGCAAGCAATGGCGATTACTGGCAAAATATCGCGCTGTTGTGGATTTCCCACGTCACAAGGAGAGGTTCGATGGCTGACGAGAAAAAGACTTACGAAATTGAGATTCGATATGACCAGAACACGGTAAAGCGCGAAGAAATCGAGGCTTTGGCCGATGAACTGGCGCACCGCGGTCACGATGTGAAGGTGAAGAAACATGCGCAGCGCGGCGGATTTGTCGAGGAACTGACGCGATCTGCGAAGGATCTTGGCGGGATCGCCGAGAACGTTCGAAATGTGGCCGAATCGGGCATTCAGTTGCTGCGCAAGACGATCGAGCCGATTGTGGGCGCACCTGCCGAAAAAGCGGCCGATAAACCGGCCGATGGCTTTGATGATATCGGCCCGGCGGCCAACCGTGCTGCGGCCGAAAATCGTGCGCTTATCGTGACGACGCCCGAAGCCGTTGATAACGATAATGCGCATGCCGTGCGCATCGGACTGCTTCCCAAAACCGTGCTCGATCGCACCTGGCAGCCCTCAATGCTCGATGCGATGGTCATTCCGCACCAGGCTTTCAGGCCTTATCTCGAGCATATTCACTGGAATGGCGCGCAGATTTTCGAGGGCGGATACATCGCACTGCCACAGGATATTCCGACGGTGAGCCACGAAGATGCGATGAAGCGCTTTAATCTGAGCACCGATGCAGGCCCGGTTTTGCTGATTATGGCCAGCGGCTTTGCGGTTTCGGATGTCCAGAACCTGATGGTGCAGCTGTCGCTGCTGCGCATGCCGTATCAGCTGTTCTTCTATCATGGCGGCGATGGCCAGAAAGCCGAGCAGCTGCGCCTGTTTGCTCAGCGTCATAACATTAATGCCAGGATGTTTGGCCGCATGAATGAAATGCCGGTCTATGTTGCGATGGCAGATATCATTGTGGCGCGCGACCGCGACGAAGAAGCGCTCGAATGGCTCGAAAATGCCGGCGTGCCCGCGGTGATCGTTTCGTCCGAGCAGACCACGGCCCGCGTCAATTTTTTGGTGCACGAGAAAGCAGCACTGCTTGCGCCGCAGCTCATCAAACTCTCGGCTACACTGGCGATGCCGCTTTCGAACAAGGCCACACTCGATGCGCTCAAGGCCGCAGCCCAGGCAATTGCGGCAAACGCCAGCATCGTTAAATGTGCCGATGCCATCGAGGCTGCGCTCGAAAAAGTTTCGAGCAATCAGACGCCGCGGGCCGAGGTTTCGCGCGATGGTTTCGAGGTGATTGGTCAGACGCCGACCATGGCGCCGGGACAGGATTTCATCACGCCGCAGGCGGCAATGCCGCAGGGATTCGAGGCCGTTGGGCCTGCAGCAAGTCCTGCCGCCGCTCAGCCCAATCCCGGTGTGATGCCTGCGCCAGGAATGATGCCGCCTCCCGGTATGGCTCCAAATCCCGGAATGCTTCAGCCGCCTGCACCTGCACCTGGTCCCATGCTGCTGCCAAAGCTCAACAATATGTCAAAACAGCAGATTACCGCTGAATACACCAAGCTGCTGCTCGCCGAAAAAGGCATCGACAAAGCACTTTCGGCTGCGACAGACGAAGTCCGCCAATGGGAATATCGTCTCGACCTCGCCCGCCAGAACAATCGCGAAGATCTCGTCGCATCGGCCATTCCCAGACTCGATACGGCCAAACAGCAGGAAATGCTCTTGCTGCAGCAGAAAGATCAGATTCAGCAGCAAAAGGATGTGTTCAAACAAATGGCTCGCACCGCTCGCCCAGAGCCGCAGCCCAAAAAGCGCTTCAGTCTTGGGGATGATGACGATGATTTCGACATTTCCCGCGTGACCGAAGAGGATTTGTTCGGACCCACCGAAGAGGAAAAAGCGCTGGAAGATGCGTTCAAGAATCTGCAGCGAGATGCTGCGTTGAACGATTTGCGCAACAAGATGGGAAGGTTCTAGGCGGAGTTGTTCGCAGCTTATCAGGCAGCAGCGGTTCGAACAGTTTGGATGCCTGTTGCCTGATATTTTATGCGTCGGATGTCCCCCTGCGTTTGTGGGGGGATGATATCATTCAGCCTTTGCGCATGGTTTCTTCGGCAGCACTGGAGATGATGCGGGGGGCGAGCGCAGCCATCAGCTGCGCCGGCCGCTTTTTGGTGCACCGATAGGTTGTCGCATCTATCGTGATGATTTGGTTGTCGTCCAGATGCAGCAAATAGGTGGGCGCCATCCACGGCAATAGCGCTGTGCGCTTGTTTGTTTCACAAATCGCGTTGTAATCGACCGAAATCGGTTTGCCGTTGATCTTTCCCGTCATGCCTGTGCGGTAAAACGTGATGTGATCATTCAGATGCGATAGCCCAAACAGGCCTATCAGCGCCATCGGAATGGTGGCTGCGAGCATAATCGCAAACAGGCTGCGGTGGCCGGGAGACGCAAAGATGAGGACGGCGGCAAGCGGCAGAATCCAGCACAAAACCTGCAGCAAAATGGCGATTCTGTCTGGTTTGAAGCACTCAAGTGCCTGCCCGTGATCCGGATGATCGGAAATCGCCATCGCCGCATCTGAAGGTTCGATTTCCATCGAGCGCATGCCCATCGGCTTGGGTTTTTGTGCGGCTTTGGCTTCTCGTTTTGCCCGGCGGCTGCGCATCCAGCGCACCAGTTTGGGCAGAAATAAAGCCATCATCACGGCAAAGCCCACAAGACCAACGCCGGGGCCAAATAAATCGGATAATGCTTCCTGAAACATAAAATACTGCGGCTATATTTACGGATAAATCATTCTGTTGGAGTGGCTTATGGCTTATGGCTTATGGCTTATGGCTTATAGTAGAGAACCATTGGTCTTCCGCGTCAATTCCATAAGCTATAAGCTATTATTTCATGGCGATTCATACGGATTCAACACAGCAAAAAATGAATAATGCCGTGCACTATTTGACCCTTGCTTTGATCGTATAGGAATACCCATAGTTGGCATCGAGATCCGAGACGGCGAAGATGTATTTTTCATATTGATCGTCGTAGCGGACATTGCCTTTGAAATCTTCTTTTGTGTAGGTGAGTTCCTGCGTTTGCGCAAGAGTTGTGGTACCGGCATAAATCCAGTCGTAATTTCCGGTGACCGGAGTGATGGCGGTTCTGTACCCTGCCGCGTTTGGAACGAGTTCGACCGAAAAATCGGCTCCAGGTGGCACCTTAATCGAGTAGTATTGCGTCGAGCCCGGTGCTGGCAGCGATCCCATCATCGACAGGACTTCTGTGTCGCCTTTGAGAGTGCCCGACTGCTCCAGACTAAAGCCGGCGCGTTTTACCGTCAGGACGTAGTGATATTTGTCGCCGCCGGTCCAGCTGTAATGCGAGCAGTTTTCAACGCGGGCTCCGGCGTAATTGGCGGCATCTTCGATGGCGATATAGGCTTTGGTGCCGGGCATTAAAAAGGAAATCTGGGCCATACCGGCACCGGCGGTTCCGCTGTAGACCAAATCGATGCCGTCGCTGTTGCGCAGCGTCACGATCGGCTGGGTTTTGTGGCCGGGCACCCGCACAACATCGACGACGAGCGGCGTTCCCGGCTTGGCATCCAGCTCGATGTAATCCATGTCGCCGGCATAAATCTGCTTTTGCGTGTCCTTATCCTTATACCATTCGTGGCATTCGCCATCGATCACGCCATAGTAGCCCACATAATCCTTGCTGATTTCGGCAGATTCATTGCCTTCGAACTGTGCTGAATAAACATGCCGGAATTCTTCTTTGTTCACGGGACTGTTGCAGTCTGCGATGTCCACGCATTGACCGGCATCTTTGCCCGCCTGTGCATTTTGGTAATAGCGGCCGTAATCGACATCGGGATAGTCCTGATCCGCGCAGCCGGCAAACGATAACAGCGAAATCAGCAGCAATGATCCGGAGATGGCTATGGGTTTCATGGTTTGGTACCCCGTCGTGCTAGAGAAATAAAAGATTAATCGACCGTAAGCGGCGCAGATTTCTCGACATATTCGCATTTCTGCAGCTGTTTGCTCAGCAGATCACGCATGGCCTGTTCGTCGTCCTGCAGCGGTTCAATCAGATCGCGGATGGTATCGCACTTCATGTTTCGCTGGGCTTTTTTGGCCTGATCGACCATGGTTTGATACCTTTCTTTGGTATCGACCAGCTGTGCATGCTGCGCGATATCGGTTTCGGTGAGGATGGATTTTTGTGCTTCTACCGCATTGAGCAGCGGCATCACATCGTCGAAAGATGCATCTTTGAGCATTTTGGCAGCCTGAGCCATGGTGGCTCGCGCAATGCCGCGATTGATGTTGTCTCGCGATGCGACAGCGCTTGGCGGCGCAGGATCCGGCAGCTTTGGCAGTTCCGGTTCGGGCGTTGGATCGACAACAGGCGGTTCGACAGGTGCTGCTGCGGTATTGCCGGATTCTGCGGGGGCTGTTTCGGGGGCAGTGGGAGCCGCGGTTATCGGTTCGATCACTTCGGGTTTGGTTTCGCGTCCCGTTATCTGGCCGATGATCTGTTCGACATCGATGCGCCCGCTGGTGTGCAGATAATACAGCACCCCGCCGCCGCCGGCCAAAAGTATGAGCAGTGCAACCAGAATGTTGCGCCCCGTGTGGCTTTCGTGATTCGACACCGATGAGAGATCGGTCGGCGCATCCAGATCGCCGATATTGCCAAGACTAAAGCCGTCGTTATCGTCGTCTTCGTCGTCTGCTTCGGCTTCGGAATCAGCTTCGTCTTTTGCATCGCTGCTGTCGTCTTCGTCTGACAACTGCAGCTCAGATTCGGAGGCGTCGATTGTAAACACCAGCGAATGCCGGGGTTCATCGTCGTCATCCAGAACGAATGCGCCGTCGTCTTCCTCGTCATCCTTGTCGTCGTCATCATCCGCTTCTTTGGCTTTGGCTTTGGCTTCTTTGGGCGCAGCATCAGATGCATCTGCGGCAGGTTTCTCATCCTGCGCAGGTTCGGGCACAGTCTCATAAACCGCGCTCACTGCGATGCTCGTCTGCCGGCCTTCCTGAATCTCGGTTAAATCGACGATGACATCGTCAAACGAGTTGTATCGGTTGTCGGGATCCTTTTCGAGACACTTGTTCACGATGGCCACAAAACCGGGCAAAACCTCGGTATGATCGGGACGGACCATCTGTGGAATGGCTTTGCTTATCTGCATTTGCATCAGCGCCATGCCCGAATCCGAGCAAAACGGCAGCTGTTCACAAATCATCAGATACATCAGGATGCCGAACGCATAGATGTCGACGCGGTGATCGATTTTCTGGCCAAAACACTGTTCCGGAGCCATAAACTCGGGGCTGCCCACGATGAGACCGCTCTGCGTCTGTGATACGTCCGAACCATCGCGAATCTTGGCGATGCCGAAGTCGAGTATCTTTACCGAAAACCGCCTGGATACGGTCTCGACCAGCATGATGTTGTCGCTTTTCAAATCGCGGTGAATGATGCCGGCGCGGTGCACCGTACCCAGAGCATCGGCAATCTGCAGGCAGATATCGATGATCTGGCGGTTGGTGAAGTGATAGTGATTGTCGATATAATCCCGCAGTGTGCGGCCTTTGACGTACTCCATCACGATGCAGATCTGCCCGTTTACATTGAGCAAATCGTGCAGCTTGACGGCATTGGGATGCGTGATTTCACCGTACGAACGCGCTTCGTTGATGAACCGCTTGACGATAACCGGATTCTGATAGAAATCGGCGTGAAGCCGTTTAATCGCCACATCCTGGCCGACGCCTTTCTGCGTCGCACGATAGACCACACCCATGCCGCCTGCGGCGATGCGTTCTGTGATGTAATATTTGTTATCAATGCATTTGCCGACAAACGGGTCCGGCGCTTCCACATCTTCGGATGCACCTGCGGCAACGATTGGCGTTGCACAGTTGCCGCAAAACCTCGCATCATCCGCAACCTGCTGATGACATTTGGGACAAGTAATCATAGCTCTCCATGCGCAAAAAAACAACGCGCCAAAAACGATCATTCTTGTCGATTGCGCTTCATGTTTCAAGTGCAAAATCTGAACTGCAGCATTTAAACGTGGATTATATGTTGCTGCACCATGCAAATCCGCTCAAACTGTATGGTTTAGGCGAAATGGGGGAGGGGCCCCATTTCGATCCACGCAGGCCATTGCAGGCCGTATGTGCATAGAAGGATCCAAGCAATATTACGGGTTCCAAGGGGGCCGGAATGAGCGCCATCCAGTGAATGGCGCGAATGTAGAGCCCAGTGAGCAAATCAAATGCGCAAGTCGAAGCGCCATGCGCGAAAGACGTAGCGGATTTGATATTGCGAACTGAGGGAAGAG
>JAEEGL017051987.1_pt1 | contig 33130 bp, 28 predicted proteins | sample 9134231 | NCBI WGS metagenome assembly JAEEGL01 (sample SAMN16246548, study PRJNA631951) | gut metagenome | biome: gut microbiome; feature: rumen; material: fiber-attached | host: Bos | place: Iran: Karaj | collected 2018-10 | reverse complement strand
ATTTTTTCATTACGATGTTCAAGTACTATCTTTAGCTTGATTTCATCTGAATATTTGGACATAAAAAAATACACCTCCTAAAATTGATCTTTATTTGTCCAACTTTAGGGGTGCACTTCATATTCGTGATTTCGAAACCGCAAGCTCGCTTGCTACATGCTACAGTGCCTTGGAACGATAAACGTTGGCCGCCTTGCGGCCGCACTGTAGAATGTTTTCGAAATCCCGAATCCGTCTTCCGCATTTTTTAATATTGAATTTAATTATGACTTTGATTTTTTTGACTTATAGTTTATCGACCGGAATTTTGTATACGGAGCCGCAGTTTCTGCATTCTATTTCTAGGGTGCCCTTGGAATCTTCCTTCATTTCTTTTAACTGGTCCGGAGGAAGAGTTTTTAAGTAATCAATGAATTTCTGTTCGCTGCAGGGGCAGTCAAAAATAATGTCGCGGGTAACTGTAATTACAGGATTAAACTCGCGGAAAAGGCCTACAACAATGTCTTCGTTGTCTACTTCGTTTTCGCTGTACAAAAGACCAAGGCTTGGACATGCTTTGAACGCGTTTTCTATTTTTGTAATCAGTTTTTCGTCGTCTTCGGTATCCTGGTCGCGGCTGTCTTTATTACCGCCATCGCCTGCTGTTCCACCGGTTTTTGGCATGACCTGAATGTACATTGCACCGGCACCTATTACCCTTCCCTGCTTGTCAAACTGAATGCTTGAATTAAATGCAGTATTAATCTGTTCAGACTGAGCAAAATAAGTTGCAAAATCAAGGGCTATATTAGCACCACTAACTTCTACAGTAGAGCTTTGAGGGAATTTATCATCTTTGTGAACTCTTGAAAAAGTGAGTGTTCCAGGGCCCATAAAGTCTGCAAGGTCCCAGCCGTCTAACTCTTTTGTAATAGGAATATTCTGCTCGTAAAGGTATCCGCGGACATAGCCTTTTGAATCTGCTTCTACAGAATAGCCCTGGGCAGGTCCCATGCCTTCATACTTTATGACAACATGTTCTTCATCCTTCATCATAGGAATTGTCATGCCGGCACAAAGGCACGCCTGTCCAAGAATATATGTCTCTAAAATACCAAGCTTGTGCTGCAACCTGAGCTGATTCACAAATCGTGTACCATGGAAAATTGCTCCACGCAGACGACCATTTGCCCCAGTAAAAACCTGCAGCTGGTCATCTTTTAGAGTATTTATAAAATCAAATAGTTCCTTATCGGAAATCGGGGCTTTTATCATAGTTTAGTAAGTTGCAATCTGTTTTGTTTTAAGAACTGTACCATCATACTTATAAACTGTAAGTTCAAGGTAGTTCTTATAAACTTTCATGTCTACCCAACCAAAATCATCATTGTTGAGCCATGTTGAATAAGGAGACTGATAAATTAAATCTTTGTCGAGTTTACCACCCATTGCACCAAGAACCATGTAATCTATATTATCTTTTTCAAGGAATTCAAAGAAGTGATTGTGTCCGGTTAAAGCTAAATCAACTCCGTATTTTTCAAGAATAGGACAAACGCGTTTTACAACACTTGGAATATCTCCCCAGTTTTTTCCGGCTGCACTATCATAATATCCAGAGCCTGTAATATAGCAGTGAGAAAGAACAATTACTGTATCTTCCTGTGGAATTTCTTCCAGCTGTTTAATAAGCCATTTTTCTTCTTTCTTTGAAAGTTCTGCATCATCCCAAACCATATAAAGGAAAATCATATGGATTGTTCCGTTATCCATGCGGAAGTATTTTTTATCTCCCTTCTGCATAAAGGCATTCTTAAAACAAGGATATCCGTTTACAATAAAGTCGTGATTTCCAGGAATAATAAGGGATTTTGTATTCTTAAGATTATCACGAATATCGTTTACGGCGCTCTGCATAATTGGAGGAACCATACCTACTTCTGAAATATCACCAAGACAGAAGAAAGCGTCATAATTGCGGGATTCAACCTGCTTCAAAATCTTTGTACGTGCTTCTGCATTTGAATTTGATGAACCCCAGTGAGGATCAGAAGCAAAAGCATAGTGTGCAAGTAAATCTTTTTCTGAAGAATTTGTTGAAACCGGTAGTGGTTCTTTTTGAGACAACAAGTTTAGTCCGGAATTATCAATTGGAAGACGTGGCAGAATCATAAGTGCAACATAAATGATAATCCAAAGTGACATTGAAAAAATAGAAAAAACTCTTGAAAGAACTTTTGTAGCTTTATTTGTTTTTAAAATATTAATTACAAGGAAAATAACTGGAAGAACAGCAGTAACCAGAAGCATTATATAGGCAAAAAAGATTCCATTATGCCAATGCAAGGTTCCCATTAAGCCAGGACGAACGCTGAACCAGATAAATGTTATTGCACAAATTATGATTGCAATAATTCCAAGATTAAATGTTTTTTTGTCTGTGTTTTTCATTTTGTAGTACTCCTTTTTTTATACTTCAAAAATTATTACATTCCACGAAAGTGGTTTAATTGTTGCTGTAGCAATTCCGTCTCTAAGGGCGGCTGCAGGATTTGTTTCAGGCTGTTTCCAGTCATTTTCAAAGCTGCTCTTTTTTTCAAAATCGGATGAATACATTTCGTAATGCGAAATTGTTCTTATCCCGTCAAAACCGCGTACATCAAGCTGTATAGGATAAGCTTCGGTTTGATTTCTGTTTATTACAAAAACTGTAAGTGTCCCTGAAGCTTCATGCCAGGCACAAGCTGTATCAATATACGGTACATTGTTCTTACCAGTATACTGCGAAGTATCATCAATTGCATAGCCAGGTAAATCAAAGGTTGGGCCGTCTACAACAGTTTTAAGGCTTACTCCCTTTGCATATTTCATAAGCTGCATATAAGCATGATGTGTAGCAGCTTTCCATACATGGTCGTGGTTAGAAGCACACAAAGCTCCAAGTCCGCCTGTCATACATCCAATCTTAACTCTGTCTGCATGACGAAGCAGTGCCAGCTGAATGCTTGCCATAGAAAGAAGCTTTATCATATCTCCGCCAGGGAATTCACGTTCAGGCATATTGTCAGGGTCATGAAGAATATATTTGCGTTCAGGATCAAACTTGTAATGTGAGCGTGCCATATTATAAGGACCATAGCCCGGATTAAGAGGACTGAATGGTCGTTCAAAAGCACCGTATTCATCAAAACTTATATTTACCTTACGTGGGGAGCGATGCTTTGCCTGAAGATAATCAAGCATAGCGGCTTCTGTATTAATAAAGTCTTCGTAATAATGAGAACCGCCAAGAAGCGAAAGAATATCGCCAGGTTTTGCAGAGTGATAATGATGAATGGCAAGATAATCTACTGTGTCGTAGCATTTGTCCATTACAATCTGTTCCCATTCAGGATAGTGATCCATAAAAGAAGCAGAAGAACCGCAGGCAACAGTTTCTATAGATTCATCAATCCACTTCATTGCCTTTGATGCTTCGTGGCACAAGTTTCCATAACCTTCCGGATTTTTTTCCCAGGAACCAAGCTGCCAGTGTCCGTCCATTTCATTTCCAAGACACCAGGTTTTTACTTTATAAGGAGCATCGTGACCATTCTGGCGGCGCAAATCTGACCAGTAAGTTCCGCCTTCGTGATTTGTATATTCTACACAATCCATGGCGTCCTGCAGCGTGCCTGTTCCAAGGTTTACAGTATAAATTGATTTTGTACCGATTTTTTCGGCCCACTGAAGATATTCGTCGTGCCCTACTTCGTTTGGAATATACTGATGCCATGCCGGGTCCAGATGAACCTTACGCTGATTTTTTGGACCGATGGAATCCTTCCACTGCCAGGCAGAAACAAAATTACCACCAGGAAGTCTTACTGCAGGCAAACCTGTTTTTTTAAGCGCTTCTATTACATCTGTTCTAAAGCCCTGATTATCGGCAGTAGGATGTTTTGGATTATACATAAAGCCATTTACCATTGTGCCTATTGGTTCAAGGAATGCAGAAAAAAGACGCGGCGAAATTTCACCAATCTTAAACTTTGGATGAATTGTTATTCTAGGGTTCATAAAAACTCCTTATTTCTGGATTGCCACGCTTCGCTCGCAATGACAAAGCACTTCGTCATTGCGAGGGCGAAGCCCGTGGCAATCCACTTATTGTTTTCCAGTACTAATCTTCTTAATCCACTTTTCGCTTTTCAAACGGAAGACACACCAGACGGTTTTTACGATTTCTGCAGAATTCAAAGCTACGTAAATCCAGAAGGCTGACCAGTGGAATACAAAGCCTGCAAGAATTCCAAGCGGCAGTGAAAGTACCCATAGGAAAACATTATCTGTTACCATGAGCATTTTTGTATCACCGCCGCCCCGTAAAACACCTTTTGTCATAATGCTGTTTGTAGAACGGAAGATTATAATCAAACTGATTGCATCCATAAGCTGGCGTGCAATCTGTTTAGTTTCAAGCGAAACATTATAAGTATTAATAATCGGATTACTTATAATCATAATGAAAATTGCAGAAATAGTTCCAAGTGCAAAACCAAGTCCCAGGAACATCCAGCCTTGAGTCATTGTTCGTTCGCGACCTTCTTTTCCAAGAGTTTGGCCGGTTACAATTGCACCTGCCTGACTTACACCCTGAATTACTACAGTACTAAGCTGCTGTGTAACGCTTGTGATTGCATTTGCAGCTGTAAATGTTGCGCCAAGGTGACCAATTACCATTGCTACAGAATTGTTTCCTAGGGCTAGAATTGCATCACTAATCAAAACAGGAATACTTATTCGGATATATTCTCCAAGAAGCGAGCCTGTCTTCATAAAAATGTCGCGTACACGGAACAAAATCTTTTTATCACGCAGGAAGAGATAACCTAAAATCATGCCTGCTTCAAAAATACGTGCAATAAGAGTTCCAAGGGCAGCACCAGCTACTTCCATTCGGGGAGCGCCAAACTTACCAAAGATAAATGTATAATTTGCAAGAAGGTTTACAAAGAATGCGCCTATAGAAACAAAAAGCGGCAACCTTACCTGCCCTACACTTCGCAGAACAATTGTTGTAACAAGTGATGTTCCTAAAAAGAAATACGTTACAATAGACCACTTAAAATATATGCTTCCAAGCTTTATTATTTCTGGATCATCTGTATACATGCGCATAAGAGTTCTTGGCATGATCAGTGTTGCAAGTGCAAATAAAGTGGCAAGGGTAACTGTAAGACGGAGCATAAGACATACAGTCTGTTTAAGTGCAACCTCTGCTTTTTCTTCATCATGATGTGCCTGCTTCATACCCCAGAAGCGCGAAACAAGCACCGAAGCTCCCATTCCAAGACCCATACAGAAAATGTGATAAATACTTATAAATGAATTAGCAAGCGAAGTTGCCGAAAGCGCATTTTCACCAAGCTCTCCAACCATGATTGTATCGAGCATGTTTACGCCAATCGTTATAAGACTTTGTAAAGCAATCGGCAGAGCAAGGGCAAATACGTTTTTATAAAAAAAAGGGTCTTTTCTAAAGAGTTTCATTATGCAGCTTCTACCTTTGATTTTTTGTTGTAGAACGCATAATAATAAGTATGAATTAAATACATTTGTAACTAAAACTCCTTTATTTACTTTATATATTATAACTGATAAAACGTTTTTATGGTAGTAAAAATATGGTTTGACAGTATTTCAAATCATAGAATATAATTAACATAATTTAATTAACAGGAGAAAAACTATGTTAAAAATGAAAAAGTTCTTTTTGTTAGCTATGCTCGCAAGTGCATTTGCTTTAATTACAAGCTGTGGCGGCGGTGCTGGTGGTGGTCCTGGTTCTGGAAGTTCTACTGATCAATTGTATGCTGAAGGATTTGAGTTCGATTATAAAATGAGTATGAACGGACAAGAAATGTCAACTGGAACCTTTGGTGGTAAAGGTAATACTATTTGGAACGAAATGTCAATGGGTGGAATGATGTCAATGGGTGGAATGACGTCCATGAAGCAAGTTATTAAACTTAGTAGTGATGGAAAAAAAGCAACTGTATATACTATCGAAAATGATACTGTTGTAGACCAACAAGAAGTAGATTACGATGAATACACGGAAAACGATAATAATTTATCTCAAGCATCATCTTTTATAGAAAGTAATCCTGATTTTTCTTCTTTCACAAAACAAGGAACAACAACTGTTGCCGGAAAAACATGTGATTACTATGTAGGAAAAGGTGATACTGCCGGTATGGAATTTGCATATTATTCTGCAAAAAATATGGTACTTTACTCTAAAACTACAAACCAAGGCATGGAAATTGAAATGGAAATCACTTCTATTAAGTTCGGAAACGAAGTTACAGTTCCTTCATTGCCAGACTAATCAGAATTATTTCTGAATATAAAGACACAATCCCTATTACGGGTTGTGTCTTTTTTTATGCTCTGGCCTTTACAAATACTTCATAATTTTATTGACACTTAATAATTCAAGGAATATACTGTAATTATAACAAAGGTGTATTGCCATGGAGATTTCTGAGGCTATAGAAAGAATTCTGCCCGCCTTTGAGCAGTATTATACAGTTAATAAAGATTCAGAACCGCCGTTTTGTGCTCAGGCTGAGTTTCGTTCTCATAACGAACAGTATTTTCTTGTCCGCTCAGCACATATTGCAGACATTGATTCAAACGAATTCGTTTATTTTGCACAATCCCCTTCACTTTCTAAAGAAGAACTCGAAAACTTTGTAAATAAATCATGGGAAGACGGTCTTTCAAAAGTAAAGCCATATAACGGCCACCGCAATTCAGACGTTACTCTTATAATAATCACAAAACAGCTTGAATGTCCGCTTGAAAATGCAATCAAAAAAACTAAGCTTTATAAATCATATAAATGGAGTCTTCACGGCTGGAGCCATTTTAAGCTTGCAGTTGTGGAGCTTGATACACAGCATATTTATTTCAACAGGTTCGGTAAGGATTACCGCAAACTGCTGGAAAAGAATATATATGGAGGAAAAAAATGACAGCATTATTGATCATTATTGCTGCGATTGCTCTGCTTGTAATCGGCTATATCGTTTATGGCTCATGGCTTGCAAAGCAGTGGGGAATTGACCCTACAAGAAAAACACCTGCTAACGAAAAGACAGACGGTGTTGACTATGTACCAGCTAAGCCAGCTGTATTGATGGGACACCACTTCTCATCTATCGCAGGTGCAGGTCCAATCAACGGTCCAATTCAGGCTGCTGTATTCGGATGGGTTCCAGTATTCCTGTGGTGTGTAGTTGGAGGTATCTTCTTTGGAGGTCTCCAGGATTTTGGTTCACTTTTTGCTTCTATCCGCAATGATGGAAAATCAGTTGGTGAAATCATTAAACAATCAATGGGTTCAAAAGCAAAGAAGCTCTTTATCATTTTTGCTTTGCTCGTACTCATTCTTGTAATTGCATCATTCGTAAACGTTGTTGCAGGTACATTCTTCTCTGCAGCAGGTTCTTTCGGATTTGTTAAGAATCCTAACGGAAACCAGACAACTGCAATGATTTCTCTTTGTTTCATTGTTCTTGCTATCATTTACGGTATTCTTACAAACAAATGCGGTCTTAAGACTCTTCCAGCAACAATCATCGGAATTGCAGGTATTGTACTTGTAACAATTCTTGGTTTGAACGTTGGTTTTGCAATGAGCCGCACAGCATGGATTATTTTCATTGGTGTTTATATTGCTGTAGCTTCACTTGTTCCAGTTTGGATTTTGCTCCAGCCACGTGACTACCTTTCTTCATTCCTTCTTTATGCAATGATTGCTCTTGCCCTTGTTGGAATTATTGGTTCACCTATTACAGGAAACGCTACATTCAATATCCCAGCATTCACAGGATGGAAGACAGGTCTTGGAACTATGTTCCCAGCTTTGTTCATCACTGTAGCTTGTGGTGCTTGTTCAGGCTTCCACTCATTGATTTCTACAGGTACTTCTTCTAAGCAACTTGATAACGAAAAGAATGCTAAGGCTATTGGTTACGGTTCAATGCTCATTGAATCTGCTCTTGGTATCATTTCTTTGATTGCTGTTGGTATGGTATTCGAAAAGTACAAGGCTGGCGGATTCGGTTCTCCATCTGCAGCATTCGGTGCAGGTCTTGCTACATTGTTCGGTGCTGAAGGTTCTGGTGCTTATAACACAATCTACGCTTTGCTTACTCTTGCAGTTTCTGTATTCGCTCTTACATCTTTGGATACAGGTACTCGTTTGAGCCGCTTTATGTTCAGCGAATTGTTCCTTAAGGACGGAGAAGCTACATGGAAGGATGCTACTGGTATCCGCAAGCTTCTTGCTCATCCATTGTTCGGTACTACATTGATGGTATTGATCGGATGTATCCTTGGTGGACTTAAGCTTTCTGCAATCTGGGGATTGTTCGGTGCTGCTAACCAGCTCTTGGCAGGTATTGCATTGATGGCAGTAGCTGCATGGCTCGGAAACGCAGGAAAGAACAACAAGATGTTCTTCATCCCAATGATCTTCATGCTTGCCGCAACATTGACTTCTTTGATTATCACAATCATCAACAAGATTAAGCCAATGGTAGCCGGTGCCGAAGGCGCATTCTTCTGGGGCAACTGGTTCCAGCTGATCTTCGCTCTTGCAATGACAGTACTCGCAGTAATCCTCGTTATTGAAGGTGTACAGACATTCGCTAAGCAGAAGAAGGCTAACTAGTTCTTAGCTCATAAAATAAAGAAGACTCTCTGAAAAGAGAGTCTTTTTTTATCGGGCAAGAGGGATTTGAACCTGCCTCTTATAGAAAATCCGTTAAAAAAAATTGTGCGGGAGCGCAATTTTTTAGGATTTACCTTTAAACGCGCTCCGAGTGAGCGGGAGCGAACGAGGCCAGACAGGATGTCGGGGGAACATCGCCATAAGTTAAATAAAAAAAGCTCTCTTATTCAGAGAGCTTAAATCGGGCAAGAGGGATTTGAACCCCCGACATCCTGGTCCCAAACCAGACGCGCTACCAGCTGCGCTATTGCCCGTTGGTTTATATAATATATAATAAATCGGATTTTTGTTCAATAGTGTAACAGGGCTTTTTTACAAAAAAATCCTGATGCTTTTGTTCTTTACATTACTGGCACATACCCTACTTTCTTTACAAGTTCCTGGCCTTCTTCTGAAAGAATCCAGTCGATTAATTTTTTAGTGTTTTCTGATTCTTTGCCTTTTAGGGTGATGGCGTAAAAATTGTCTGTAAGTGGATATGTTTTATTCTGGATGTTTTCTATGCTTGGTTCAATGCCATCAATTTTAAGCATTTTTACATCGGGGTTTTTATTCATATTTCTAAGAAAATATCTGAATGTATAGCCGATGGCATTGGAATGGTTTTCGTAGTCGGAAACTACATCTATTATTCCATCCATAAAAGTTAATTCTTTGTGAGTTTCTGGAGGAATAAGATCAAAATCTTTTCCCATCATTTTTACAAAGGCGGTTTGACTTCCGCTGTTGGTTTGTCTTTGGAAAGGACGAATCTTTTGCCATTTTCCGCCGACTTTTTTCCAGTTTTTAATTTTGCCGCTGTAAATATCTCTAATTTGCTGAAGGCTTAGACTTTCTACCGGGTTACTTGCATTTACAATAAAAACAAAGGCCTCATACCCAATTGGATACATATTGAATTCCAGACCTTTTTCTTGAGCCATTGCTTTCTGTTCTTTTGAAGGTTCTGCCACAAAAATAATATCATTCTGGCCTGACAGGAGCCTTTCGTATGCTTTGTTTGTTTTTGAAAATTGCACGAGCTCTTTAACATTACAATCATACGGATATACAGCTTCTACAAAAGAACAGTAAATTGGGAAAAGTGCTGTTGCCCCGTCTACAACAGGAAGATTATCATCATTAGTAAATTTAAGTGAAGCTTGAGAATCAAGGTGTGCAAGACTTGTGGACTGTGTAAATGGAACATAATACCAGCTGTACATTTCATTTTGTTCTACTTTTGTAACACGTGAGCCAAGCGTTATAAACCTTAGTGCAAGAAAAAGTGATAAAAGAAGTTTTTTCATTCTCTTCTCCAGATATAAAAAATGCCCTCCTTTTTGGGAGAGCATTTTATTTTAGATTCCAATAAAGTGTGTGTTCACCTTATCCTCAACATATGCGATGAAGTCTGAAAGCTTCATGGTTTCCTGCGGCTTCTGGCTTGAGAAGCGGTAGCGGACACAAACGGTGCCTTCGTCTTTTTCTTTCTGGCCTACAACCAGGATATATGGTGTTTTGTGCTCCTGAGAGATGCGCTTAATCTTAGCTTTCATGTTCTCATCTTCAAGATATGCATTTGAACGGATATCATGAGCAAGGAGCTCTTCGTTTATCTGTTTTGCATAGTCGTCAAACTCGCTTGAGATTGGAACAACTGCAACCTGCTCAAAGGCAAGCCAGGTTGGGAATGCTCCGGCAAAGTTTTCGATAAGAATACCCAGGAAGCGTTCGAACGAACCCAAGATAGCACGGTGAAGCATTACAGGGTGATGCTTCTGGTTGTCTGAACCGATGTATGTTGCATCAAGGCGTTCTGCACTTGGAAGCTGGTAGTCTACCTGAATAGTACCACACTGCCATTCGCGGCCGATACAGTCGTAAAGTTTAAATTCAAGCTTTGGACCGTAGAAGGCACCCTCACCCGGCTGAACTTCGTATTCAAGGCCTGCTTCGTGACATGCATCGCTAAGCTGCTTTTCTGCTCTTTCCCAGGTTGCAAGGTCACCAACGTGATCTTCAGGCATTGTAGAGAACTTAACAACAAGGTCATCAAAACCAAAGTCGTGATAAACCTGTTTCAAAAGCTTACAGAACTTTGCAACTTCTGCACCAAGCTGATCTTCTGTACAAAGAATATGTGCATCATCCTGAACAAAGCCGCGTACACGCATAACACCATGGAGTGTTCCACTTGGTTCATTACGAACATCGTGACCAAACTCTGCTAAACGGAGAGGCAAATCTTTATATGAGCGCTGGCGGCTCTTGAAGATTTCAAGGGCTCCAGGACAGTTCATAGGCTTAATAGCGAACATGCGCTTTTCTGATTCTGTGATGAACATAAGGTTCTGGTAATGAGCCCAGTGACCTGAACGTTCCCACAAAGTACGAGGCATAACTGCAGGTGTATTTACTTCCTGATATCCGTCGCGCTTAATCATTTTGCGCATATAGTCCTGCATTACAGTGTAAACAGTCCAGCCGTTTGGATGCCAGAAAATCTGACCAGGATCTTCAGGATCAAGATGGAACAAATCCATTTCCTGTCCAAGCTTACGATGGTCGCGCTTTTCTGCTTCTTCCATCATCTTAATGTAATCCTGCAAATCGTTTGGTTTTGCAAAACAAACTGCATATACACGGGTAAGCATTGGGCGGCTTGAATCTCCGCGCCAGTAAGCACCTGCTACCTTTTCGAGCTTAAATGCCTGACCATTGATTTCTTTTGTATTTGCAACGTGTGGTCCACGGCACAAATCCATAAAGCCGTCCTGCTCGTAAGTTGTAATTACTGCGTCTGCAGGAAGGTCGTTGATGAGTTCAACCTTATATGGTTCATCTGCAAAAAGCTTGAGTGCTTCGTCTTTAGAAACTTCTTTGCGTACAAAGTCGTGATTTCCAGCGAGGATGCGGCGCATTTCCTTTTCTACTGCAGGGAAATCTGTTTCGGTGAATTTGGTGGTTGTTGGGAAATCAAAGTCATAATAAAAGCCGTTATCGATAGCTGGACCAATAGCGATTTTTGTTCCCGGAAACAAGTGAAGGATTGCTTCTGCCATTACGTGTGCACAACTGTGACGAATAATTTGTAGTTTTTCATCTACCATAATAAAACTCCTTAAAATACAGCCAAATTCACCATTAATAGTTGTATTTTTGAGTAATAATTATAATGAATTGCGGGGATAATTACAATTGCATAAAAATTGGATCAGTTAGAAAACAAATCTGCTTCCGCTAAGGTGCGTCTGCAAACTACTGCTGAGCTTGTAAGGAAAGATTCTACTCGCTTCGCTCGTCAAGCTCAGATGTAGTTTGCAGCCACCCCTACGCTCACGCAGCTTTGTTTTCAAATTGCTTTATTTTACAGTGCCAATTGTTTCTATCTCGCCACCTTTATGAATATTTTCTGACAATACACTGTTGATGGTGATAAGCGAAGACTGGCTTTCTTTTAATGGTTTTACAGACGTAACCTGACAATGTATAAAATTTTCTGTCATACAGTTGTACACATAGTAATTTGGTGCGGAGGATGGCTGCTGTTTTTCTATTATGGCTGTTAGTGGTTTGCCTATGAAGCTTTGGATGTAAGAGGTTTTTTTCTGGACGGCCCACTTGTTTAAGGCCTTTGCACGGGACTGTGAAACTGACTGCGGGATTTTTGGTTTCATACCACATGCCGGGGTTCCTGGGCGTTCAGAGAATGGGAAGGAGTGGACCCAGGTGAAATCGCACTGATTACACAAATCCATTGTCTGGGCAAAGTCTTCGGCGGTTTCTGACGGGAAGCCTGTGATTATGTCGCAGGCTAAAAAGCAATCCGGCTTTGCTGCACGAAGATCACGACATGCTTTTATTACATCTTCGCGTTTATATTTTCTGTTCATCAGTTCAAGGATTTTGTTGCTGCCGCTCTGGACTGAAATGTGGAAATGAGGGCGCACTCTTGAATCTTTTATAACTTCACAAAACTCTTCATCAACAATTTCGGGGTAAAGGCTTGAAATTCGGAAGCAGATTTTTTTTGTTTCACCTAAAAGATATTTAAGCAATGCTGCAAAATTGTAATACTGCTCTACTCCATCAGGGCCAACATACAAGCCTTTGTATTGCGCAATGTTAATTGTTGTAAGAACAACTTCATCATAACCAGCGGCTTCCAGAGCAAGCACTCGCTCACATGCAGCAGCTACATCAAGCGAAACGCTGTGACCACGGGCTATATGAATTGTACAGAACGAACAGTTGTTATTGCAGCCATCCTGAATCTTAAGGCTTGCGCGTGAATGTGCCTGCAAAGAACTTGCTGCAAACTTAAAGGAATCCTCAGGAAAACCAGGCTTTACTGCAGGAACAGAACAAATCTGCTCTTTCAAAAGCAAAGCAAAATCAGCCGGATTGTCTATTGCTTTTAAAAGTTCAGGTACTTTTGCAATGCGGCTTTTTACCTGTCCTCCAAGAACTGCAATTCGCGGATCCATTTTTTCAATTACATTTTTTGAAAGCTGGGCATAGCAGCCTGTAATAAGGACTACTGCATTTTTGTATTTTTTTAAAACAAGACGGAAAATCCTTCTGGCTTTCTGTTCTGCTTTTTGTGTAACTGCGCATGTATTTATAATTACAAGACGAGTGTTATCATCTTCATCATCGAGCGAGAAAACTACATTAAAACCTGATTCAATAAAAAGCTGGGCGGCAGATTCACTTTCAATCTGATTAAGACGGCAACCGAGAGTTTCTATTCTTACAGTACACACTTATTTAATCTTTTCTTTTACACGGTCGCGGCCACGAGAGGCATCTACAGAAGAAGGATTCAATCTTAAAGCTTCATCGTAAGCTTCCAATGCTTCAAGATAATTTCCTGCCATTTCGCGGGCATAACCAAGACGAATCCACCAGTTTTCGTAAAGTGGTTCTTTTTTTACAGCAGAAGAAAGAGCTATATCTGCATGCTGATATCTTGCCTGACGGATATATATTTCACCCATAAAATAATAGGCTGTTCCAAGACGAGAGCTGCTTTCATTTGCATTTGCAACATACTTCTGGAACTGTTCCATTGCGCCATTATTTTTTCCAAGGTAATAGCGAGCTTCACCAAGTATTTCAATAAGACGAAGATCATAAGCACTTACTGCAAGGCCTTCTGTTGCGCGCTGTTCTGCTTCGGCATACTGTTTGTTTTTTACTAAAGACCAGCACATTACAACATAGGAGTCAATTCGGTTTGGATTTTCCTTTAATTCTTCTTCGCAAACTTGTACAGATTCCTTGTATTTTCCATTGTGGTAAAGAACCAACGCATCCTTCTGTTGAGTCTGAGCAAAAACTGATGCAGTCTGAATTAATAATAATACAAAAATTAAAAGTGCTGTTTTCTTCATTTTTATTTCACCATTGTACATTTACCAGAAAAATCGCTGCCTGGTTCAAGAACGACCTTCTGAGTTATAATATCGCCGTCGAGAGAACCCGAAGCGGTAACAAAAATCAGTTTTTCGCCGTGAACGTTTCCCTTTACTTTTCCACGGATAAGTACACGGTTAGCCTTGATATCTGCTTCAACAACTGCATTAGAATCTATTACAAGGTCACTTTGAGTTTCTATTTTTCCTGTGATTTTTCCTCTGATAAGGAAAGGCTTCTGCATCTTAATGCTGCCGTTAAAACTAATATCATCTTCAACAATTGTGTCAAAGGCATCGTCTTCCAAATCAAAAAAATCTGAATCTTTTACATCAAACATACTTATATTTTATCGGTTATATGTGGAATAGTCAATTTGAAAGCTTTCATCTTTTCCATCTAAAGGAATTGTAAGCTTTGCAGAAAATAACTGCAGATGTTTTATGCCGGCAATTTTACGAAGAATTTTGTTTATTTTAAAATTCCCATGCTGATCATCTCCGGCAATCGGGCAACCCTGTTTTGCTAAATGAATGCGTATCTGATGCATACGGCCTGTTTCAAGCTGTAGTCTTATCTGGCACATTTGAATCGCTTCATCTTCTTCCCTTTCTATCTGCCATTCTTTTTCTACCTGATAATGTGTTACTGCCTTTTTTGATTGTCCGTGCTGAATAATATCTTCTGTAATCTGTCCCTTTTTCTGCTTTAAGCTTCCGGCACACACAGCTATATATTCTTTTTTTACTTCCTTACTTCCAATGAGCTTTGTCCATTTACTTGCAGCAGCCGGAGTTTTTGCAACAATCATAAGCCCCGCAGTATCCTTATCAAGCCGGTGAACAAGATAAACTTTCTGACCAACCTGCTTTGCAAGCTCTTCATCAAGCGGATGCGCTATTTTTTCGCCACCCTGCACGGGCATACCTGATTTTTTATTTATGATGAAAATTTCTGGATTCTGGTATATAATAGGAATATCATTCATTTACTACAATATAATCGAGGATTTACAAAATGACAAGTTATACACTAAAAAGAAGAGTTTTGAAGTTTACTGCAATGCTGGCACTGTTTTTTCTTTTTACTGTAAATGCATTTTCAGAAACAATTTCCGATTCTGTTTACAATTATTCCCTTGATATTCCTGAAGGTTTTACGCTGAATGATGTTTCTGAAGACCAGATGTCTTATCATTTTACGCATCCAAATTATCCGGTTCAGTTTATTATTAAGATTTATGATAATCCTTCGAACGTTTCGTCTAAAGCTGTTTTGTCTACTGCATTAAAAAAGCTTGGCGCCGCTATGGAAGTTGACACTTTTGCCTGGAATAATTCTCCTGACTGTGCAATTTCCGATTTTTCTATGACGCTTGATCAAAAATATTCAGGCTGGGCCATCTGCGCTCCACTTCAAAAAGCAAATTCTTATGTTACAGTGCTTGCCTATTCTACTGCAGACACACGCCAAAGCTGTAATCCTTTTATTATGTCAATTTTAAATTCGCTTTGCACCGATGAAAACTATTACTGTTTCCCAGGAATTATTGCAACTTACGCATATCCGCTTGAAGGCAAGAAAAATATAAAGCTAAATATAGGCGGAAACACAATTACAACATATATAGATAATTCCGATATTGATGCAGCACAGTTTGTTCTTGAAATGGAATATTCAGTTCTTCTGCTTTATGCAAATCATAATTTATGGAAGGAAGCCTGGCAGCGCTATTACAGAATGGTTTTCCGCGACAGTTACGGACGACTTGCACAGGTTTCGTATGATGTAATTTCGCAGCTTTATCCTGTATGTGAAAAATCTAATCCTTCGAATCCAGATTTAGCTTATGCACAAACATTGCTTTCGTGGGTTCAGACCTTCCAGTATAAACGCGACAACGAAAAAGCTTCAAATACTGATTTTACAAATCTACCGGCAGTTTTGTGCGGAACAGGAAACGACTGCGATTCAAGAAGTATGCTTGTATGTGTTCTTCTTCGATCAGCAGGCCTTGAATCATTTATGATTATTTCGCGCGAATATTCTCATGCAATGGTAACTTTTGAAAATCCGGCACCCGGACAAAAATATGAGGTTGAAGGTACAGGCCGTGAATTTTTAATGGGAGAAACAACAGCAAAAGTAACCTGGGGAACAATTGCACAGGAACACGCAGACCGAAGTAAGTGGATTCCTGTAATCATGCCTTAAGAAAGTAAGCTGAATACTTCCTGTGCGTCTTTTGCATTAATAATATTTTCGTGTAAGCCTTCCTGCTTAAGCTTTCCGCAGAAATGAGAAATTGTCTTTAAGTAAAGTGAATGCTGGTTATAAGCTGCAGCAATCATAAAAAGAAGGTTTACTGGTTCATCATCGATTGTCTGATAGTCAGAAATAGGCTTTTTACAAACTCCAACTGCCATAACTAAATCAGTTACCGAAGAAAGGCGAACATGAGGAATTGCAATACCCTTTCCAATTGCTGTAGACATTAATTCTTCGCGTTTAAGTATTTCTGCAGTCAATTCCTGTGCATTTTTGATTTGTGGTGCTGTAGAAAGAACATCCGAAAGCTGTACAATTGCGTCGTGCTTTGTGCTGTGATTAATGAAAACAATTCTATCTGGTGAAAGGATATTTTTAATCTGAACTTCTGTATCATTCTGGCTTAAAGAGCTTGATGAAAGCTTTGCATTTACCCAGTTTTCTACTTCTGATTTCTTAAAACGCCATACTGTTCCAATTTTTCCTGCCGGAATTTCACCTTTTTGTGCCCAATCATAAACAGTTCTGTCAGAAACCCGCAGATATTTTGCTACTTCTTCAATTGTCAGGATGTCGTCAGTCATTATTTTAGCCTCTCTGATACTTTTTATTAATAAATTATGTTTTTTATTTGAATATTATGTAATATTTTGCATATTATACGGTATTTTGTCAATATATATCTTTTGGGGTTTGTTTTCATTATAAATATAAACATTGATTTTTACTAAAATTTACAATAATATGTATGTAACATGAAAACAAAAAAGCATACACATATTTATATATTTCTTGTATTTTTATTCATAATCATATATATAATTCTGGCCGTAAAACCTCTTGGAAAAGAATATCATTTTACACCTGAATGGCGAAAAAACATTACAACTCCGGCTAATAGCACAATTTCTTCAGGAACACGCCAGATTGAATTCAAACTTGGGCAGTCAATCGGATATTTTACAGAAGATGGACAGATTACTTCACTAATCTCCTTCCCTTCAAAGGCTTCAATTTCTTCTGACTACTATGCAATTTATACTACCGAAGATTCAAACATAGCTTTTTATAACAAAAATAATAATGAACAGGGCAATTTTGAAGTTTCGGGCTTTCCATATTTTGAACAGGACAGGATTTTTGTTTTCCTTCCAGGAGGCTCTTCTTTTAGTAAATGTGATTCCCAGGGAAAAGTAATCTGGGTAAACGAAAATACAGTTCCTCTTACAGCCTTCAGCTCAAAAGAAAAATATACTGCAGCAGGTTATGCAGACGGAGCAATCAGGATTTTTGATAATAACACTGGCTTTGAAACACTCAGCTTTGTACCTGGTGGAAGCGATTACAATGTAATTCTTGGACTCGATGTTTCTTCCGACGGTATGTATACAGCTTCTGTTTCGGGACATAATAAACAGCGTTTTGTACTTACAAAGAATGATAATAAGCAGCCAAAAATCATTTATCACAACTACCTTGATTCAGACATGAACAAACAGACTGTTGTAAAATTCTGTAACGACGATAAACGCATTCTTTACTATTACGACGGCAATCTTGGAATATATAATATCGAAAAACAAAAAGAAACAAATATCAAGATTGATAAAACTGTAATTGCAATTGAAGAAACAGATTCCCTGATATTTGTACTGGGCAAAAAGAATAAAGAATACACTGTTTACATAATTGAAAAAACTGATACTCTTGAAGGTTCATTCTCTTTTGAGGCAGATACTGCATTTATTAAAACCTGCAACAATAACCTTTATGTAGGACAAGATACATCAATTTCAAAAGTAAGGATTTCAAAGGAATAGTCATGAAAAGATTTGCTTTTTTTTTAATTTCATTAATTCTAATAAATTCTACATTTTTTGCAGTTGAATGGCCGCAGGAAGAATTCAACAAGGATGCTGTTTCTTCTTATTTTGGACAGAACGTAAACGGCTCAATAAGCACTTCACTTATATTCAAAGATCCGGCAGAAGTAAAGGCAATAAACGATGCAAAAATCCTTATAATTTTAGATGAGGAAGAAGATTCATCATTCTTCCCTTCTACACTTGGAAATGCAGTTATTCTTTGCCATGATGATGATTTGATTTCTGTTTATGCAAATCTTGATAATGAAACTGTAAATGAAAACATTGGTACCAAAACTTCTGTAAAAGAAGGCGAAAAAATTGGTGAAACAGGTAATTCAGGCTGGCAGAAAACAAGAAGTAATCTTGAATTCCAGATTATTGATCTTCAGAAGTCTGCTGCAATTAATCCAAAAATCCTTCTTCCAAGAACAGAAAATGAAATTGAATATTCAATTACAGGCATAATGCTTCAGAATAAAGAAGGTAAATTCTTTGATATTAAAGAAAGCAAGGTTTTTCCTTCAGGCTCGTATAAAGTATTCCAGACAAGAAATAAAATAGCAGTTCCATATAAGACTACTATTACAATTAACGGCGTTTTGCTTGATGGAATAGCTTTTGATACTGTTAATCAGGAAAACGGGAAACTTTATGTAACAGGCGAAAAAGATAAATATACTGTAGAAGATCTGTACCCGAACGACACGCTTATTCTTTTAGGAACGATTATGCTTACTCCAGGGCGCTCTACACTGGGAATTACAACCCTTGACTTTTTGGGAAAAACAAAACAACAGAATTACATACTTTCCATCTATTAATGTTTGAGAATTTGACAATTTGGTGTTAAAATAGATGGTATGAAACCAAATATGATTCTTTCGGCCAGCGGATGGCGTAAAGTTTTTGCAGTTTCGGGGGATGAACAGGATAAAGCTCCCGAAATCAGTGAACAGGACAAGTCAATTTGTATTGCTGCTGCTTCTGTTTTTTTTGATTATATTTCAGCATTAACAAATCAGGAAGTTCCGGTACTTGCAGTTGGAATTGACGCCCGACCAACAGGCCCTGCTATGGCAGATGCTATGCTGCATGCACTTGTTGCAAAAGGCGCTGTAGTTCAGTATTCAGGCGTTACTTCTGCTCCTGAAATCATGGCTTATGCAAAAAAGCTCGACGGATTTATTTATATTTCGGCAAGTCATAATCCTGTTGGGCACAATGGAATTAAATTTGGTACAAATAACGGTGGAGTTTTAGAAGCTAAAGAAAACGCAAAGATTACAGAAAAGTTTACTGCACTTTTAGACGATGATGCTGCTTTGGCAAAATTGGTACAGGCAGCCGAGGGTTGCAGTTCAATGGCCCTTAATGAAATCTATAAAACTCAGGCAAGCTCTAAATTTAACGCCCTCAAAGCATACGAAGATTTTATACGCGAAACAATAACCGATTCAGCAAACAAGGAGCACCAGAAAGATTTCTTTGAAATGCTTGACGGTCAGATTCGTGCAAAAGGTCTTGGAGTTATCTGCGACTTTAACGGAAGCTCCCGCGCAAAATGTATAGATAAAGAATTCTTTACAACTCACGGAATTGATTTTTATTCAATCAACGAAGATGAAATTGCACATGAAATTATTCCTGAAGCAGAAAACCTTGTTCATGTTGCAGAAGCAATGGAAGATTTACATAAGCGCAAAAACTGCAATGTATTGCTCGGTTATATGCCGGACTGCGACGGCGACAGAGGAAATATTGTTTACTGGGATGAAAAGCAGAATAAAGCTGTGATTCTTAAAGCGCAGGAAGTTTTCAGTCTTTCTGTTCTTGCAGAGCTTACTTACAGCATCTGGAAAAACGGAGGAGATTCTTCATTTAAGCCGGCTGTTGCCGTAAACTGCCCTACTTCCATGAGGATTGATGAAATATGCCGCGTGCTTGGTGCAGAAGTTTTCCGTGCCGAAGTTGGAGAAGCTAATGTTGTAAACCTTGCCCGTGAAAAGCGAGAGGAAGGCTACAATGTGCGCATTCTTGGAGAAGGTTCGAATGGTGGAACTATTACTTATCCTTCTAGTGTGCGGGACCCTTTGAATACAGTGTTTGCAATTATAAAACTTTTGATGATGCGAGAAGACGGCTTGTATGAAATCTGGTGTAAAAAGGCTGGAATTGAATATAAGGTTGATTTTACTTTGACTGATGTTCTGGAGAGTCTGCCGGTTTATACTACAACTGGTGTGAGTGAGCCAAGGGCAATCCTTAAGGTAAAGAATACAGACCATGCAAAGCTTAAGGCTGAATTCCAAAAGGCATTTGAAGCAGACTGGGAAAAGAAAAAAGCTGAGCTTAAGAAAAAGTATGGTATTGCAGGTTATGAAGCTGTGATTACAAATGGTACAAAAGAAAAACGGGAAGTTTCTGACTATTCACTTTCTGGCAAAGGCGGACTTAAGATTATATTTAAGGATGATGCCGGTTCCCCGGTTGCCTTTATCTGGATGCGTGGCAGCGGTACAGAGCCGGTGTTCCGTATTATGTGCGATGTTAAGGGTGATAATGCAGAAGAAGAAAAAGATTTGCTCGCATGGGAAACGGAGTTGATTAGACAAAGCGATGAATGACGTCATTGCGAGAAAAAGCGTCCGTCATTGCGAGCCCGAAGGGCGTGGCAATCCACAAATGACAATAGGCATAAAATAATATATAATTATATATACAGGAGAATAACATGGAAAAATCTGAAATTTTGCAGAGAGCTAAAGATTATATTGCAGCTGAACAGGATGAACGCTTCCGCAAGGAAATCGAAGATCTTGTTGCTAAAGAAGATTATACAGAGCTGGAAGATCGCTTTTACCAGACACTCGAGTTTGGAACAGGTGGACTTCGCGGCATTATGGGTGGCGGAACAAACCGCATGAATACACTCGAAATCAATATGGCTACACAAGGCCTTGCAAACTATGTACTTAAGGCATTCCCAGAAAAAGCAAAAGCAGGAACTTTAAGCGCAGTAGTTGCATACGACAGTCGCTTGAACTCAGATGTATTTGCAGAAGCTACTGCACTCATCTTTGCTGCTAACGGAATCAAAGCTTATTTGTTCTCTAGCCTTCGCCCAACCCCTGAGCTTTCATTTGCTATCCGCACACTCAAGGCAGATACAGGTGTTGTAGTTACAGCATCACACAATCCACGCATGTACAACGGTTACAAGGCATACTGGAATGACGGTGCACAGGTAATCGAGCCACATGATGTTGGAATTATTGAAGAAGTAAACAAGGTAAAAGATGTAAAGACAATGACTCGTGTAGAAGCAATTTCTACAGGCAAGCTTGTTATCATCGACAAAGAAATAGACGAAAAATTCTGGGATATGTGTAAGGCACAGCTCTTCCGTCCAGATCTTATTAAGGAAAAGGCAAAGGATGTACGCATTGTTTACACACCACTTCACGGAACAGGTGCTATGCACGTAGAAAAGGTTCTTGGTGACCTTGGACTTAATATCCTTACAGTACCGGAACAGCGTGAACCGGACGGAAACTTCCCGACAGTAGAAAAACCAAACCCAGAAGAAAAGCCGGCCCTTAAAATGGCAGTAGACCTTGCAACAAAAGAAAAGGCAGATGGTCTTATGGCAACTGACCCGGATTCAGATCGCTTTGGTACAGCCTTCCCAGACAAGGACGGAAACTTCGTACTCTTGAGCGGAAACCAGATGGGTGCCTTGCTTATGGAATATGTATTCTTGAGCCGCAAGGAGCTTGGAAAAATGCCTGCTAACCCTGCATGTATCCGCTCTATTGTAACTTCACCATTCGGCGACTACATCTGTAAGAAATACGGCGTAAAGATGTTCGACTGTCTTACAGGCTTTAAGTGGATTGCAAATGTTGAGGCAAACTTCGAAAAAGCAGGAACCTACAACTACGTATTCGGTCTTGAAGAAAGCTACGGTTACAAGGTAGAAAAAGAAGTAATGGACAAGGACGGCGTTTCTGCAGCAGCAATGTGTGCCGAAATGATTCTCTACTGGAGAAGCCAAGGCAAGAGCCTTCTTGAACATTTGGATGACATGTACAAGGAATACGGTTACTTCGAAGACCGCGCAATCTCTCAGAACTTCCCGGGCCAGAGCGGCGTTCAGACAATGAAAGAAATCATGGCCAAGATGCGCTCAAATCCACCTGCAACACTCGGCGGCCAGAAGGTTGTAAAAGTTCGCGACCTTATGAATGACCCTGATTTACCAAAGAGCAACGTTCTCCAGTTCTACCTGGAAAGCGGAACAATCGTAAGTGCCCGCCCATCCGGAACAGAACCAAAGATCAAGTTCTACATCAACTCAATGATTCCAGCAGGAGACGGCAGCGATGCATGGTATGCAGATGCCAAGAAGAAGGCAGCAGAACTTTGTGACGGTATTTCTAGAGATATTCAGGCTACTATTGATGCTGCGAAATAAGCACCGTCATTGCGAGGAGCGGTAGCGACGTGGCAATCCATTTGCCCGCCCACCCGCCCCCGCCACCTAAATCATTGCAAAAAGAAAATTATGCATTTATAATTTTTTTTGAGCAATGATTTTTTTTTTACACTTAAAATTTCAGTTAATAGAATAAGTACATTGAAAATAAAAAAAAATAATGAAAAAAACTTATTATTCTGATTTCTTAAAACAAGCAACTCAACTATATGGCGATAAATACGATTATTCTAAAGTCAAATACGTTAATACATCAACAAAAATTTGTGTCGTTTGTCCGGAGCATGGAGAATTTTGGACTATACCAAATAACTTCCTTAAAGGACACAAATGTCCTGCTTGTAGTGGACGACAAAGAATAACGAAAGAAGTTTTTATATCTCGCTCAACAATAACTCATAAGGGGCGATATAATTATTCAAAAATAAACTGGATAAACACGTCTACTAAAGTATGTATTATTTGTCCGATTCATGGAGATTTTTGGCAAATACCAAAATATCATCTCTTAGGGAATGGATGTCAAAAGTGTTTTTCAACACCTAAATCAAATACCGAAGAATTCATAAAAAAGGCCAAAGCTATTTATGGTGATAAATATGATTACTCGAAAGTTGAATATAAAGATAACAAGGAAAAAGTCTGTATAATATGTCCAATACATGGAGAATGGTGGATGTCTCCTAATAATCATCTTCGGGGGCATCGTTGTCCTGGCTGTTATGGAACTCCAAAATATACAACAGAAGAATTTATCGAAAAAGCAAAGAAAGTACACGGAAACAAATATAATTATTCAAAAGTTAAATATGATGGTAATAAAAATAAAGTTTGTATAACTTGTCCTGTCCATGGAGATTTTTGGCAAGTTGCTGCTACACATATGGAAGGAAGTGGTTGTCCTAAATGTGTATCTAAATCAAAATTAACATTAAATGACTTTGTAATTCGTTCTTATAAAACTCATACAATAAAATATGATTATTCTAAAATTAAACCTATTAAACAAAAAAAGAAATCTAGAAAGATAATTAAAAAAACTACAAAAAAAAGAAATACTTATAAATCCAAAAGAAAGAAAATAATTAAAACAATCGGATTATTCTTCAAAAAAATAACAGTTTCTACACACAAGAAAATAAATAAATCAATTAGATTATTCTTCAAAAAGATTACTATTCCAAAACAAACGAAAACCCAAATTAACAAAAAACCAGCAACCAAAATTTCACCAGAAGTTTTTATTGAACGCTCAAAAGAAAAACACAAAATCAAGTATGATTATTCGAAAACATATTATGTAGGCCGACAAGAAAAGGTTTGTATTATTTGTCCTATTCATGGTGAATTCTGGCAAAATCCTCATTTCCATTTACAAGGTGGAAATTGTCCAAAATGCGTAGGAGGAGTACGTCTTAGTACTTCGGAATTCATCGAAAAAGCAAGAAAAGTTCATGGCAATAGATACAATTATTCAAAAGTTGATTATAAAAACACTGCTACAAAAGTATGTATCATTTGTCGCGAACATGGAGAATTTTGGCAAACTCCAAATAACCATCTTTTTGGTGCTGGTTGTCCAACTTGCCCACAAAGTAATCTTGAAGGAGAAATAAGACAATTTTTAATCAAAAATAATATAAAATTTATTCAAGAAAAAACATTTAACTGGTTAGTATTTAATAGAAAAATGTTTCTTGATTTTTATTTACCTGAATATAATGTAGCTATCGAATGTCAAGGAGGTCAACATTTTTCACCTACAGAATTATTTGGTGGAAAAGATTTTTATGAGTTAACAATAGAACGTGATAAAGTAAAAAAAGATTTATGTGAAGAACATGGAATAAATATACTTTATTTTTCCAATGCTCATATTGAATATCCTTATCCTGTTTTTGAAAGCGTCCGTCTTTTATTGAAGGCAATAAAACAAAATGGTATAGTTAATTCAGATGAATGGATAGAACAACCAAGTTTACCATTTGATGATCTTTAATTAGTTATAAAGGAACCATATATGAAAAAATTATTTTTTTTATTATTAGTGTTTTATTTTTCTTTTAATCTTTTCGCGCAAAATTCACCATTAACCATTACAGATTGTGTAAAAAATAATTATTTTGAAATTGTTGATGTAATTGAAAATGAAAATGATGAAACTATTGATAATCATAAAATCTGTAGAGCTTACTTATTTAAAAATGAAGAAGATTTCGATTTATATATAAAATATGTAATTGGATTAAACTACTTAGAAGGCATTTCCATGAAAATCATCAATGATTTGAAAGCTATTGCTTCTACATCTAATGAGGATGATACAAATAAATTTGATTATAAAATACTAAAAGATCATAATGCAGAGTTCATGGTATATATAAAATATTATACTGAAAATGAAATTAATTATCGAAGATTCTATTTTGTAAGATTATATAAAGGAAAAATTTATACATCATATAATACAAAAAGTTTTGCATTTTGATTATAGTTTTAAATTTGCTTTTTTTAATAAATTACTAGACCAAACGTATTTTTATCAGCTTCGAATTTCCGTAATTAATCCCATGTTCTCAGCAGAATCAATAAAAAGTGTCTTTTGGATAATTAATATCTTATTAAACAATTATTCAGGGTGGGAATGAGAATTAATACTTTGCTAATGATTGAATATGGGCGGGCTGGATTGCCACGCTTCGCTCGCAATGACGTGCTTAGTTTCTAGGCGCCTTAGCCGGATCAATTGGTTGACCATTCTGGAAAACCATAAAAGTGATACCCGGCTTGCCTGAAATTGGGTCTGTGCCGGCAGTACCGAGCTGCTGGTTGTAGACTACGTAATCACCTTTTTTTACGCTTACTGAACCAAGACCGGTGTATGTATATATTACACCGGTTTTTGATTGTACGAAGAGGACCTGGCCAAAGCCGCGGTATACACCTACGTACATTACTGTTCCTTCGCGGATACAGACTACTGGTTCATTTACCTGAGCGCTGAGTTGTACGCCGCCTATTTTTCCCTTTACTTGAGTAACTGTAGGATTCTTTACTGGCCATACTGTATTTTTGTCTGCGGTAACTGTTGTGCCGTAGGTGCGGGTGTCTGGAGCGGTTGTTGTAGTTGTTGTGCCAGAGCTTGATGAAGTTGATGTACTTGTAGAAGTGCTTGAGCTGCCTATTGAAGTGCTTGTCGAAGCAGTACTACTTGCTGAATATATCTTTAATTTCTGACCAACTTTAATTACTGAGTTTGAATCAAGACCGTTCAAAGCCATGAACTCTGCTAAAGTCATTCCGTTTTTCTTGGAAATGCTGTACATTGTGTCGCCTTTAACGACTGTATATTCTTTTGTGGCTTTTGTAGCTGTTAAGGTTGCACTGCCTGTAGTTGTTGCTTTATTGTCTGTGGCAAGTGCTGCTGCGTTACTTATATCTGCAGAAGGGATTTTTAATTTCTGGTCTACTTTTATTACGTCATTTTCTGAAAGGTTGTTGGCAGCGCGAAGTTCGGCTACTGTAATCTGATATTTACGGCTGATTGAATATAATGTATCGCCCTTTTCTACTTTGTAGGTTGTATCTGCAAAAAGAGAAATAGATGCTGCAAAAAGAATTGCGCATATTAAAAGTGTTTTCTTTACAAAAGATAATCTCATAAATTAATTATCGGCAGAAGGAAAGGGATTTTTTATAGGAAATTATTGGTGAAATGTGGATTGCCACGGCCTTCGGCCTCGCAATCCAGGGGTGGGTGGGCGGGGATTTAATACACCAGCTCGTGGAAAAGTTTGTTTACATCTATGCCGCTGATTAGGACGCCTTCCTGATACAACTCCAGCATACCGTCTTTGCCGCCCTGCAGATGACTTGAGGTAATTCCGTGTTTAATGGAAATATCGGCTTCCATCAAAGCAGAAAGATGGTCGCAGATACGTACAAGTTTTCCGTCTACAGGATTAAAACTGTCTTTATTATACTTTCCGTTCAGTTCTTCCCACTCTACCTTTTGAACTTTTCCGTCTTTACCCTTTATTCTGTCTGCAAACTCATCGCTTGTGTAATAAATAACTTCATCAACATACGATTTATCCATAAGAGGAACAAGTTCTTTGTTTACAATTTCATCTTCAATCTTCTTTACGATATTTGGTAAAGCATCTGTAGCCTGTTTTACAGGAGAAATAATATCGCGTGTAACAGATTCAGGTAAATCGTGGAACAGTGCGCTAAAGTAATTATTCACTACCCGCCTTTCGCACATAGATGGATTTGTTTCGCGGCCGAGCAGCAAAGTCATTATTGCAACGAAGAAACAGTGACCTAGAACTGAAGTTGCAGGAACTCGAGGGGTTTGATTCCATCTTGTCTGGAAACGAAGCTGTTCTATTTTAAGCAGGAAATCAAACTCTTTCTGGCGGGTCATAAGCTTTTGAAGACCTTCCAGATCAAGATATGGCTGGATATCTGCTTTAAGTTCTGTGTCTATTTTTGAAAGTCGTTCTTTTTCATTTACAACGCTGAGCATTTCGAGCTCGCGGATTGTTGAATACTTGTGAGCGGCATTATAAACACGAACAGAATCCTTTAATTGTTCAGGTAAAGCAAACGAACCTGAATTCTGTCCAATATGAATTGTGAATTCCGAAAAAAGAGAATCATCGGTAATAAGCTGGCGGTACTGTTTTAAAACCCATTCGTTGAGCCTCATATATTCACGGGTGAATTCTTTTTTGAGCATCTGCTGAACGGGAGCTTTTATATCGCACAAGGCAATCTTTTTAAGAAGATCAAACAGCGAAGCATACGCCATCCACTTCCAGTTTATTTTAGTTCCTTTTTTTTCTTCGTATTTTCCGATTATGTAGGCAATGACCATTTTTTCGCCGGCCTTGTCCATTTCGACTAAATCAAACGGGCGTATAAGGTCATTCCAGCGCTGAATAGAAAATCCTTCGAATATTTTGAGAATGAGTTGTTTATCCATTATTGTTAGTTGCTCAAGCCCTTCTTCTGGTCCGCATCCATTTTATCCTTCCAGACCATAGCTTTTTTCTTAATTTCTTCTGCTTCGTTTGAACGACCAATTACTATATAAAGCTTGCGAAGTGCTAAAAGATATTTAATAGCATCACGCATATCATCAATACGACGTGTAGAAAGTTCGTAGCGGTCACGGTAACCATTTGCGGCTTTATCCAAAAGCTTTTGAACCATTCTTACATACAAAACTGTTGTTTCATAGTCCTGGGCACGTGGATCAAAAAAGTCCTTGCCTGCTGTTTTCATATCTATAAGATTTTTTGCAACAGTAGCAAAGCGGCCTTCAAGCTCAATAAATGACCATTTCCATTTACTGTTATCGCCGAAAGCATCTTTAAGAATCTGAATTTCAAGTCCAAGCTTACGGATTACAAGATAGCGTTTAATAATATTTACATTTGTGATTTTTTCGTGATAAGGCAAAAGCTCTGAATATGGACAGTCGATTACGTTTGAAACAATTTCTTCAAGATAGATGATTGCCTTGTAAAGCATTTTACGTGCATCGTTTAAGGCATCATTATTTTTAACTTCCATGAGCTTAAGGGAAAGACTGTTCTGGGCAACATAAAGAGAGGCAACATAAATCATATCTTCGCAAAGAAGAAGTTTTTTATACTCAAGGCCAATGTCTCCGTCGTGCATGGCATTGCGCATAGTTTTTTCTTTTTCAAGAGTCTGAGTAATTTTGTCTTTGTACGGCTGGATACATTCCTGGAAATGTAACCTTGTCTCTTCTGAAATTTTTGCCATCAGAATCCTCCGCTGTATTTCTGGAGCATTGCCCTTGCATGATCGAGTGACTGTTCTGTGTTGGCATCACCCGAAAGCATTCTTGCAATTTCTGCTACTCTTTCTTCTCCCTGTACAATATGAACGTTTGAAGAAGTAATTCCGCCGGAAACTGCTTTTTCGATCTTTATTTGATTATCGGCATAAACTGCGATACTGGCTAGATGTGTTATGCAAAAAATTTGACGATTTTTTGCAAGGTTTTTCATGTGTGAACCAACGGCTACGGCAACCTCACCGCCGATTCCAGTATCAATTTCGTCGAAAATCAATGTTTCTACACTATCATTTTGAGCGAAAATCGTTTTTAAAGCAAGCATTACACGAGAAAGCTCACCACCGGAAGCAATTTTGGCAAGCGGCAGGAGCGGATTTCCAGGATTAGCACTTATAAGGAATTCAATGTTGTCTTTTCCGTAAGGACCGCATTTCTGAGCAACATCATTTCCCTCTTTTTCTACAAGGCTTACTCCAAAATGAGTTCCTTTCATTCCAAGCTTTGAAAGAATCTGGTCAACTTCGAGTGAAAGCTGATCTGCGCATGCCTTACGTTTTTTAGTAATTGAATCTGCACGCAAAAGGATTTCTTTTTCAAGCTCTTTTATTTGTGCTGTAAGTTTATCTTTTGCACCGGCTCCTTCGGCATTTTCATCAATAAACTGCTGTGCCTGTGTACAATAATCAAACACTTCGCTGAGCGGAGCATTTACAGAAGAAGCATACTTTTTCTTTAAGTTGTATATAAGCGAAAGTCGTTCCTGAACCTGAGCCAGACGGGCCGGATCAAAAACAAGCTTACTTTGATAAGAAGAATATTCTGCAGCAATATCAGAAAGCTCATAGAAAGAAGATTCAAGACGTTCATCAAGAGCGCGTACTTCCTTGTCAAAATCTGTAATTCCTGAAGAAGCACGGCGGATTTTTTTAAGAAGATCAATTACAGAACCTTCACCGTCATCAAGCATCTTTCCAATTTCATCTACGCCTGAATATAATTTTTCGTACGAAAGCAGACGGGTTTCTTCTTCTTCAAGCTGAACATCTTCGTCTTTTTTAAGTTTTGCTTCATTTATTTCCTGAACCGCAAAGGTAGACATATCAAGCTTACGAAGCCTTTCACTTTCCGAAAGTGAATACTGCTCAAGCTGACGGCGAAGCGAAACTAAAAGCGCATACTTTTTTGTAAACTCTTCTACTTCACTAACAATGCCTGCTCTGCTGTCTAAAAACTTTCTGTGTTCAGGCACTTTCATAAGCGACTGATGCTCATGCTGGCCGTGAATATCTACAAGGAATGCAGAAAAAGCTGCAAGGTCACCGCGGGTTACAGGTGTATCGTTTATCCATGCTCCGGACTTTCCTGTATCGCGGATAAAGCGTCTTAAGAGTACCCGGTTATTTTCTATTTGGATTCCATGCTGGTCGAGCCATTCCAAAGCATTTGCAGGCTCTTCGTCTTCGGCAAGCTGTCGTACAGTCTGATTTTGAGGAAGTACAAAAGTTCCGCTTACAGAGGCTTCGTTTTTACCTGCTCTGATTTGTGAAGTTTCTGCTTTTCCGCCAAGTAAAAATGAAAGGGCTCCGATAAGGATAGATTTACCAGCCCCTGTTTCACCGCTTAATACTGTAAAGCCGCGGTTGAATTCAAGAAAATCATTTTCGATGAGCGCAAAATCTTTAATGTTTAATTCTTCAAGCATAAGGTTCACCTCGCCAATTTAATTTTGAACGAAGGGCATTAAAGAATTTTTCCTGTGTGCAGCAGATTAATTTTATTTTTTTATTTATGAGTTTTATTTCTATTTTATCGCCTTCCATAAGCTTTACGGGTTCAAGACCGTCGGCAAGCATACGGATTTCTTTTGTTCTGCAAGGCTGAATATTTATTGTAAGAACTCCATCCGGTCTTAAAACAATCGGGCGGCTCGAAAGCGAAAATGAATTTATTGGTGTCATTACTAAAGCATCAAGACATGGATCAACAATAGGACCGCCTGCCGAAGCAGAATAAGCTGTTGAACCTGTTGGAGTACATATAATTACACCGTCTGATTTTAATTTACAAAGATGATCGCTGTCAAAAAGAACATCCATTGCAACAGTTCTGGCAGTATGCTTTGCGCTTATTACAATATCATTCAAAGCAAGCTGTTCACCCTGGAGTTTTCCGTCACGATAAAGTGATGCTTTAAGCATGCAGCGGTTCTGAGAAGGAGCCTTTCCATTTAAGAAAAGTTCAAGACTCTGCTGCCATTCATTTTGCTGAACAGATGACATAAATCCAAACTGACCAAGATTTACTGGGAAAACAGGAACACCGTATTTTACACAGTTTCTTGCGGCATACAAAACTGTTCCGTCTCCGCCAAGTGTAATTACAAATTCGTAATCTTTGAATGGCTTATCTTCGGCAAAACCGTCAAAGCTCAGGAAATCACATTCAATTTTTTTTGACTGTAAAAAAGCGGCAATTTGTTTGGAAAGTGAAAGAGACTTTTTTTTACTTGTATTAATAATAATCAAAACTTTTTTCATCTTTCCATTTCCCCATTTTTATGGAAGAGTTCCAAGAACCTTTACAATCTTTGCAGCCTGTGCCTGTGTAAGACGAGGATATAAAGGAAAATGTGCAGTACGAAGAAGCAGAGATTTTGCGTGAATGCAGTTTTCCGAAAGTTCATCTTTAAGTGCAATTACAGAACCTGCAAAAGCCTGCTGAATTTCAATATCTTTTTTGGCAGTGTAAGATTTTACATCTTTAAAAGAACTGCTCAAAATAAGCGGGAACGAACACATTGTAGAAGCGCCTTCCATATCTCGTGCAAAAGTTTTGTGCCGGCCAATCATGCAGGAACGCTGGTACATTGTAAAAATTTCGCGTCTTGTATTTTCGTTGCGGTTGAATTCCTTAAGCTGAACCCAGGCAAGTGCACTGTTAATATCAGGAAGAAGATCTGTTAGTGGTGCTTCGTCTGTAAACTTTTTAAGAACAATCCATTCACGGCGGCCTGGTGCCATAAGAACTGCACCACCACCTGCTGTAATAACGTCTTTTTCTTCAAGACCAAGGATTGTGTAAACACCAAAAAGTCCGGCTCTTTTACGGTCTTCGCTTGGAGTACCGTCTTCGTTTTTAAGTGCAACAGAAGCACCTGCGCTTTGAGAAATATCTTCTACTACCGGGATACCAAGAGAAAGGATTGAATCAAAGTCTGGGAGGATTCCTTCTGTTTCATGAAGGAGTAAAAGTCTTCCGCCGTTTTGAATACCCTTCTGGATTTCTTCTACAGGCATAAGTCCGTCTGTTTCTGAAACATCAAGAACAAGAGGCTCATAGCCCAAAGACTCAACAACCTGATACTGCCAGGCCGGAGCAAGTGCGGAAAGCATAATTTTTGAGGCTTTTTCAAAATCCAATGACAAAAGAATATATTTAAGGGCAACTGCAGGACTGCGCAAAGCAACTGCTCCGTCACACTTAAAAAATTCTTTTACCTGCTGGATTAATCTTGCATTTAACTCACCTGGACCAATCTTTTCATCGACCATGCAGGTTAAAACTGCATCCATTTCTTTTCTACGAATTGTTGAACTGTATGTTTGTATCATTATTAATTTAAATCGATTATTTTCTGCAATTCTTTTGCATCGAACAACTTCCGAATATTTAACATAATAAGGTATCCTGTTTCTTCGCGGATAACACCTTCAATATATTCAGAACCAATACCTGTGAGCATCTGAGGAGGCTCTTTTACATCTTCTGCCTTTACTACAACTACTCTTGCGACCTTATCAATAATAATACCGATTTTATTATTATCAATATTCAGGATTATAAAACCGCCTTCGAAATCAGTTTCTTCTTTTTCAAGAGCCTGTATTCTAAAGCGTTTGTGTAAATCAATTATAGGGATAATTTCACCACGTAAATTTATGATTCCTTCTACATAATAAGGAGAATTCGGGATAACACGCACATTCTGTAAACGAACAATTTCCTTTACATCCATGATGTTTACGCCATATAACTCGTTGCCAAGCTGGAAGGTTACCAATTGGAACTGTGTTTCTTCTGAAGCCATATTTCCCCCAAAATATAAATACTATTATATAATAATACTCCTAAAAAGTGAAATTTGCAATATTAAATATATGCAATCATATTAAGTTTGCTCCCTCGACCTTAATCAACCTGGAACAAGGTTATGCCTGTTATGTAGTTTATGCCTACCTCCTTTAGGACCAGAGAACAGCTTTCCAGAGTGGAACCGGTGGTGCAAACGTCGTCCAGCAGGATTATGTTCTCTGGAAGCGTTCCTTTATATGGTTTTAAGGCTTTTTGAAATCTGGAAAGTGGAACAACACTGTAAGCTTTGCCTATCTGCTTAAGGCGCCCTTCTCTGCCTAGTTTTTTCTGCTGCATTGCTGTTGAACGTTCCAGAATCCGTAAAACCTTATAACCGTAAATGTATTCGAGCAGATTGCATAATTCGT
>JAEEGL015396973.1_pt1 | contig 33132 bp, 48 predicted proteins | sample 9134231 | NCBI WGS metagenome assembly JAEEGL01 (sample SAMN16246548, study PRJNA631951) | gut metagenome | biome: gut microbiome; feature: rumen; material: fiber-attached | host: Bos | place: Iran: Karaj | collected 2018-10 | reverse complement strand
TTTTAGTCTTACCTTCAAATACAATTCTCCGCGACGTCTCCGCTCGCAATAGTGATAATACACGGGTCTCGTATTATTGCAGACCTGGACGCAGAAACGATGCTTACAAGTTTTGCAAGTCTCTGCCGGTGGCAGCATTTCGGGAAATAGTATTTTATCCATGTCGTTATATTGGCCTTGTGGCCGGGGAGGGTGACGCACAAACCGCACTAATCGGTTAAACCTCCCCGGCTTCAAGGTTATAGGTTGCAGAGTTCCTTAAGCTGGAGTATAACGTCCTTGCCGAAGGAGTCCTTTGTCATGTCGATAAACTCGCGAACGGTAAAGGTGTCCTTCTCGACGTTGATATTACGCTCCTCGCAGAAGTGACGGCGGCCCATGTTGCAGGAGCCCGTCAGAATACCATGCCATTCGAATAGATCGGCAGCCGGGTATCGGTGCTCGGTGTCGGGGTGGGCTTCCTTGAACGCGGCCAGCCTCTCCTCGGTAGACATTTCCTTCAGGGCTTTCGTGTGTGCGTCAGCCTGGGCCTCGCGTAACGTCTCACCATGCGCGAAATAGTCCTCATACTTGGCAATATAGCAAGGCTTGAGCGTCAGGTCAGACTTGAGGATATAGCCCTTTGCGTAGTTGCCGTGTATGCTCTCGAATATAGTCGGCACACCGTCAACCCTATACACTCGACGGCCATTATACTCTTTTATGCCGGAGCCGTCGCCGGAGCCGTAGCCGTCGCCGTAGCCGTCGCCGTAGCCGGAGCCGGAGCCGGAGCCGTAGCCGGAGCCGTAGCCGTAGCCGGAGCCGTAGCCGGAGCCGGAGCCGTAGCCGTAGCCGTAGCCGGAGCCGGAGCCGGAGCCGGAGCCGGAGCCGTCGCCGGAGCGCTTACTTAAGAAGCGCTCAATAGCCTCTATACTCACCTTTTCCATATCTTCACGTTCTCGATAGACTCCTGGGCCTCGGCGGTTGCCGGTATAATCTCTATCACGTTAAGCACTACAATAGAGTCAACGGCCACGGTGAACTTGCAGTTATCCGGCCTCTTGACACCCTCGGCGGCAAGCTGGCTTAACGATGCAGCGCCGTCCCAATACCACAAGCGGCGGCAGCTTGTCAGCTCTACCGTGTTATTCTCCACTTCGTTAAGTGTGCCGTAAAATACACCTGCGCCATGAGCGCGAACGACAACTCTTTTTCCGATTAAATTCTCGATTGCTTTCATTTTGTTTTACTCGTTTAATTGTTAGTTGGTTATAGTCTTGTATTCACTACGTCCTCGTAGTACATTTCCAAAAGGAAGGAGTCCCGCCAATCTGCCCGCGACTGCTTGAGTATGTCAACGGGATATTTCCACGAGTAGCCGCCGCTTTGGACGAGTGCCGCCTGGGCTTTGGCCTCGGCCTCCTTGACGCGCTCGCGTGTGGGCTCGGGTATCTTACCCGCCTCGCGGTAGTGGTTGTAGACCTGGGCGGCCCATTGGGGAAGGGCCAAGCCCGACAAGACTACCTTGCCGTCTTTATCCTTCTCCTCTCCGAAGATCGTGCCGTGTTTCTGATAGAACGCCCAGCTCTGCTTGAGTGCGGACTCGAACACCTCGGCGTTCTTCTGCGCTATCTGCTCGGGTGTGAGGCGCTTCGACTCCTTCTGCTCCTTCTCCTCTGCGTCCACTACGGCGATACGCTCGGCGTGACGGTAGTATATGCGCGTCCACTTCATTACGGCCGCACCGCTTACCCAGGTATCCGAGCCCAGGTCGCCCGATATGCCGAGGTTAAGGATATAGCCGAGCTCCTTGTCTCTGATATAGGGATACTCGTCCATGAGGAAGGCGTTGACGTGCTTGCTGATTAACTCAAGCGTTGACATATCCGGGCGGCCTTGACCGCGTAGCAGCATGGCGTCGCTGATACCGGCGCGGAGGTTAAGCAGTTGCTCGTCCTCTTGTATGTCGCTCCAGCACTTGCCGGTCATGTATGCCTCTCTTACTTTCGTAGCGTTCATATTGTCGGTTGTTTATAAGTCCTTGAATTGTCCGGGCTCGCGTCCGTCGGCGGCCCTCATTTCCTGGAGCTGCTGGCGCCATTGTTTCGCCATAGCGTCCAGATCGTCTTGTGTTTCGGGTGCGGTGGGCCGTTCCTGGTCTTTGAGTACCCACTCGGCCTTGAGTCCTACCCAATTACGCTCGACCATTATCGTGATAACGTCGGCGAAGGTGGCGCCTGGCTGCGCGGCTATATATTTCTCCGCTTCTCTTACTATACCGTTAAAGGCTGTTTTAGTGGACGGTGCTTTTTTTCGTGTACGGAGTGCTATATAGTCCTCCGCGAGTTGGTCATTACAACCTCTTTCGATTAATGCCTTCTTGAAAATGAATTTTACGGACGAGCTCTGCTCGGCTTTTTCTTGTTTATTCTTTTTCTTTATATCTTTATTTTCATCTATATTTTCATCTTTATTTTCTTTATCTTCTTTATTGGTACGTTTCGTATCCGATTGTATACGGTCGTATACGTTCGTATCTTCCGTATTCCACCGCTTACTGACGTTTGCGCGGTTTTTCTCGCATTTCTCCTGGTACTTCTGCTCGTCTATATCTATCTGCGCCTTCAGAAACATAAAGGCGACGGAAGGCCGCTCCGGCGTTATACCGTCAAAGGCATAACCGCACAGCTCACGGATCGCGCAGCCCAGCTCCGAGTCGCTCATCTGCTGGAGGGCCGCCCATTGTGTAGCGTAGAGTAAAAAGCCTTTTTTGTCCATTGTTAAAGTATAAATCCCCAATCTTTCGCCAGGTGAAGCGACCACCTGGGTACTTGAAAGGGGATTGTAAATTATCGTCCGGCGTGTCGCTTACGCCTTATAAAATCAAACTTTGCAGCAAATATAAACTTTACTTTAATACGGTGCAAATTTTCTTTGAATTTTCTGCATAAAGTTTACTTAAAAGGGCGAGTCGCTGTTTTCGGCCTCCTTCTTGCCGCCTCCGAGCAGCCCCACCTTGTCGGCTCTGACGCTCCAGGCGGTGCGCTTCTTGCCCTCCTTGTCCTCATACTCGCGGCTTATCATCTTGCCCTCGACGAGTACGCTCGTGCCTTTGGTGAGGTACTGTTGGAGCCCGGCAGACTTGCAGAAGTAGTCCACCGTAAACCAATCCGTCCGCTCTTGCTGCTGTCCGTCCTTGTCCTCCCATTTCTCCGATACGGCGAGGTTGAAGGTCAGGACGTGGCCGCCGTTGTTCAAGTCCTTGTTCTCTGCGTCCCGGCCGAGGTTTCCGACGAGGACGATCTTGTTAAATGCTGTCATAGTGTCTTTTATTATTTGTTAGTGTATCAAAGAATACAAGTATCATTTACATTTAGGACAATAGTGCTTGTCGCCTCTTTTTACCCAACCCTCGTCAAGCGCACATTCTTCAATCTCTGAACCGTTGGTATCATAGGGTATGCACATACCGCCTTCACTATCGTCAAAATACTCTCCGCACTTATCGCATTTGAGTTTCGTGGTTGGTATAATCACTTTTTCCTTGCTCATACGTTGTATCGTTTACTTTGCCTCAATATCCACAGCCCCGAAGGTGTCCGTCTCGTAGCCGATCTGACCGCCGTCGACGGTTATGACCTTACGCGGGTGCGGTAGGTAGTAGTTTCCCCAGGTGGGGCTTATCGTCTCGCTGTCGTAGGCCTTCTTGAAGGTGTAGGTAGTCTCTGCGCCCACGCCACCGGAGAGCAGTATTATATCGACGCTGAAGCTCTCGAGGTCGCCGTTTATGAACGTCACGCCGTAGTCGCCTACCTGGGCGAACGTCAGAGGCCCCGAGGTGGCGCGTGAGGTGTGATACCTCGCGCCGTCTATCTCGTCCAGCTTGACCGCCACGCCGAACGCCTCGAAGGTCGCGGGTACGGTGTAGCTCTTTTGCGTGTATGACACCTCAAGGGTGGCGTTTATCGTCAGCGCGGGGTGGGCGTTGGAAATAGTGACCGTGCTGCCTATTATCTCGGTGCGCGGGTACGGGTACGCCGAGGCGACCACGCTGTAAGTGCCGATAGGCAGCTCCACCTCCTCGCCGGTGGTGACGCTGTACGTCTTGCCGTCCTTGTCGGTGAGTGTCATCTGAAGGGAGGCGGGTAAGTTCTCCCCGATCCAAACGGCAACGGGGTCGGCAGTCCCTTTTGTCATAGGTCGCTCGCTGACGACCTCATAGCCCACGCGCACCCTCTGGGTGGCTGGGAGTGTGGCCCGCTCTTTGCTGCATGATACCAGCAGAGCGGCGGCCATGAATAGATAAACTTGTTTCATAATTGGTCTTGTTAGTTGGTTGGTTATTTTCTTACGGTAATTTTCAGCGACTCCTTGACGGGTGAGGTCTTGAGGAACTGCGCGTATATATCCGGGTGCGACTCCTTGAGCGCCTTGCCGTCCAGGGCCTCGCGGGTGGTGGCGGCTACGCGGGTAATGAGCACCTTGCCGTCTATATCTACCTTGTCGCAGTTGTTCTCACGCATTACCTCCAGCATCTTCTCCTTTAGTTCGTCACGCTGGGCCGTAATGGTCTTTATCTGCTTCTCCATGCTGGCAATAGCATCGGCCAGACCATGAACTTCGGCGGGTAGTCCGTCGCTCTTGGATAGCGTACATTCAAGGTTGTCAGCGTACTCGTGAATAAGGCGCTCTATATATGCGTCATGCTTACGCGATATATAATCCAACTTGAACTCGTCATGACGTAGCCAGATACCAATCAAGCCCTTAACTTTAAGGTTGGGGTTGGCCATCTCGAACAGATAGGCGTAGACGGATAATTGCCATGATAGATACTCTTTGTCGAGTCCCCCGTAGGTGGTCTTGATGTCAGCCAGCCATATACCGCCGTCATGATCGGTAAATACCAAGTCGATAGACGAAGCGATAGTCTTGTTATCGCTTACCAGATACTCGCTCTCCTCGAAGTTGAAGCCAGCCATCTCCTTGAGTTTACGGTAGTTCATGACCTCGAGGCTGCCGTCGTCGGCTCCCAGCGTTTCAAAGAGCTCTACGCCCTCGTGGACTGATGTTCCATACTGCGCTGCTTTCGCCAGCACCTCCTCGCTGATACCAGCGTACTTGTCAGCAAACAGCATCTTCTTTAACATTGTCGTCACGCCGGACAGCTCTACGCCGTCCAGGTGATAGGTGTGCGCCTCCTGGTCAAACACCACGGAGGACCTTGTTAGATTTAATGTCTTCATATCCTTTGTTTTTTGAATTGGTTTAGTATCTCGGTGTAGTAACCCTCCTCGCCCATACCTACGACTTTCTCGTAGTCGAGCGAGTTGAGGGCGTGATTATTCAGTTTCACGATGGCGCGTATATCTTGCCACGTCAGTTCCATAGCGTCAGAAGTTTAGTTCCTTACGTTTTGCGCTGAATAGCGGTTTAATTTGCTCATGAAGTTCGGGCCACTCCTCCCAGAGTTTCAGCAGTTCCTCCTTTGTCTTGCACTCTGATATGAGCTGCTTGACGAGGTAGAAGACGTCCTTGTCGTCAGCGGGTGTGGGCGCTGTTGCCGGAGATGGCTCTGGTTTCTTTTTGGCCCTTTTGGCTCCTTCCTTGAGGTCCTCGCCACTTACATACACGGGCGCTATCCGTTCTTCCCCGCCTTCGGGCAAGTCCTCACCGGCATAGATATAAAGGCCGAGACCATGACGGGCACACGCTTTCGTCAAGCTACGCTGCACAGCCTTGTTGACGTCAAACGAGGTCAGGCGATCTACCGTGATACTCTCGTTCTTGAAGTTCATTACGGGGAGGTACTCAATAAGTTCGATACCCTCGATTGTGACGCCGGTCTTAACCCAGGCGGTCTTGCCGTCCGTATGGTACAGCAGTCCGTCCTTGTTCTCGTAGATCGTGTAAGTTGCGCTGGGATAACGCTTCTTTACTTCGGCCCACGCCCACGCCCATGAAAGGTATGTGAGGCCGTTCTTTTTCTCGGTGTGCTCGTTGCAGTTGACAGCGTTGAGCACCTCAAAAACGCTCTTTCTTGTTTCCATAGTTATGCTCGATTATTTTATTATGTACTCGGGGTTGTAATGCCTGAAGGCAAGGAATGAGACGATCAGGTTAACCATGATTATAAGGCAGCACCAGCCGTTCTCAAGGTTAAGGGTACAAGGCAGCACGAATATGCTGGCGATGAAATAAAGTGTTGTCAATACTTTCATAATTGCTCGTTTTTAATGTTGTTTGTTTAATAGGTTGCCCTCCAAATTCGGAGGAGTTGGTCGCCACGGAAGTACGGACGGCCATTCACTTTGTTAGTACCGGGAGCTATGCCGAAGCGATCAGCATACTTGTATAGCGTTCTCGTGTCGCAAGCCATGAGGCGAGCAGACTCCGCGAGCGTATATCGTCCGTTGCGTGATACTTTCGGCGTCTCCGTTGTCATGCTGTTCGAGTGACTTTAATTTCAGGAAATTCGCGCTCTACCTTGTAGACAGCTCCCGTCTCCTTCTTGATGCGGGAAGCAGCGACGCGCACAGATATCTCACTCACGGAGTCCATTTTAAGCCTCACCTTGTCGCCTACGCCCAGACGTTCGAGCGTGGCCTTAACTTTTACGCTTTTTTCAATTCTCATAACACAAAATTTTGTTATCTTTGCAGTTGCTTTTGTAATAAGTCTTGTTTATTACAAGGGCAAATATAAAGCGTTCTTTTGAAACAAACAAAGAAATACTGAATTTTTTTTCAGGAATTTTTAAACGAGCATAAAATGAACTTGGGAAAAATCAAAGAAATCGCTAAAAGTCAAGGTAAAACGCTGGCGTCAGTAGCCGAGGCCGTGGGATTGACCGCTCCGGGTCTGGACTATATTATTAAGGAGAATAGCACGAAGGTGGAGACTCTGCAAAAGATAGCGCGACACCTGGGCGTATCAATCATGGAGTTTATCGAGGAAGATACACCGCAAGCCCAAACACTCGGAAACATGGCAAACGTGGGTAACAAGTTTCGCGGAAATCTTAACGTCGGAAGCGATCAGAATATAAGTCGCGCCCTTGACATTCTGGAGGGTCAGCTCAAGGCAAAAGACGAGCAGATCAGCGGTCTAATAAAGGCCCTCAACAAGTGAGATTTTTACCGAAAACGTGAGAGAAACGTGAGATGCGGAAACCTTACAAACGTAACAAACGCATACTCAAAGAGATAGAAGGGACTTTGGCACTCCTGGGGGGCGTGTGGTCGCTGGTTCGAATCCAGTCACCCCGACTGATTAAAAAGCGCTTCAGGAGTCACTTGGAGCGCTTTTCTTCTCTCAATGAGGGTTGCATTTTTAGGGACTATTCCGCACTTTTATGCACAAAAACGTGAGAAAAACGTGAGACGATGAAAACCCGCTTGTATTTGGACACCCGCAAAGGGCGCGAGCCGTTCCCGCTCTGCCTCGTCATAAGCAGACGCGGACAATCGGCTTACGTCAATATGGGTATTTCTCTCACGCGGGAACAATGGGACTCAAAAGCCCGTACAATCGCCGAACTACCTCCGAAGCGGTGGCCGACACGCGACCAGGTGCGTAACGCGATCCAGCGAAAACGGACGGCCATAGAGACGACCTTGCTGACAATGGAGACCGACGGACGGCTGCACGGTATGACCGCCCTACAAGTGCGCGATGCCGTAGTGCGTCAGCTGTCGGGAGCCGAGGAAGCACCCACCTATTTTATGACGTACTTCGACGAGGTAGTGGCACGTTACACCGGGCGCACCCGTGAGCTGTACGAAACGACAGCGAAGCGTATACGGGAATACATACCAGACGCCGACACCCTAACCCTTGAGGATGTGAGCGTAGCATGGCTTGATAGGTTTGACCGCCTGATGCGCCCAGCATCGCCCAGCGTGAACGCAAGGAACATACACCTCCGTAATATCCGGCACGTCATGAACGCCGCAATAGACGACGAGCTCACGCATAACTACCCGTTCCGAAAACGTAAGATACACAACCAAGAGACGGAGAAACGGGCGCTCACTATCGACCAGGTGCGCCAGCTCTTGGCGGCTCCCGTAAAAGGTTATCTGGAGGAGTACCGCGACATCTTCGAGCTCATGCTGTACCTTCTTGGTATCGACCTCGTAGATATATTCAATTTGCCCGTAGACGCGATAAAAGGAGGGCGGCTGGAGTACCTACGCTCAAAAACAAAAAAGTGGTACAGCGTCAAAATAGAGCCCGAAGCGGCAGCGCTTATAGAGAAGCATAAAGGCCAGGGCTGGCTGCTTGCTCCGCATGATCGCTACGCTACTTCTCACGACTACCTGAAGCATATATGCGCGGGACTGAAAAAGATACTATCCGGCTATCCGTTTGACCGGCTGGCGACAAAGTGGGCGCGTCATACCGTAGCCACCTTAATGATTAACGAGCTGGACATACCGAAGGAAACCGTAAGCGCTGCGCTGGGTCACGCTATGGGCTCCCGCATCACGGCGGTATATATCAATTTTGACCGTAAGAAGGTGGACGTAGCAAACCGCCGACTCATTGATTTAATTAAACAACGAGCCGCCGGTGACGAGCATGACACCGACGGCCCACACAGCGGGGCTGTGTAACAACTCCGACAAAGATAATCATTTTAATTAAAACAACAAGGGCCGCCCTCACGGGTAGCCCTTATTTTTTGCCTTCAATTACTAACCAATTAAATCTTTAGTCGTTTCAATACCAACCATAATAGAAAACCGAATATGAAGCATAAACCTATGTTCATGAGTGTTTTTTGGAGCCAGGTCTGCTGGTGATCTACTTTGACCACCTCATACGGTACTTCCACCGTAATGCTATCCAGAACGACCACGGTGTCAACGGAAGTGATATAACGAAACCGATAGCGGTCGCGGTACTCCGTGATCCGTATGGTGTCGCCCTTCTGCACCTCCTTTATATAGACCGAGTCACGGACGTAGGCGGTGTCCTTGCTCTCCTTATAGACGTACTCCGTATGAACGACCGGCACTTCGACGTACTCGGTTGTCTTGCATGAGCACACAAAGAACAACAGCATCAGAGCCGATACGATCATGACGAGCAGATACATAGCCATGCGGCCGTTGTCGTTGTTGTTGCCGGTTGCGTTACTCATAATAATGCCAGATTACGTTTGCGGGTAGGCCCACGCGCTCACCCATATCAATATGCACGAAAGTCTTGCCGATACCTATGCGGGTGATACCCGACTCCAGGGCGGCCTTGACGATCTTGAATCTATTATCCGATGTATTACAGCGGAAGTCCACGGCGAGGCCGTAGGTGTGGGCGCTGTTGCCGGAGCGACCTTTTTTCTTGTCGTACTCGCGTGAGCGGTAAGCGCAGTTAATAACCAGCGGTATACGGGCCTTCCTCCTGATATCGTCCATTACGTCCAGGAAGTCTTGCTCCATGCTCTCGCGGTCACACGGTGGATCGCACTTGCGGAACTCTTGCTCGGAAAAGTATCGACTCTGCTTCATTTCTCCTCTTGTGGCTGTTCTCCGTCCTTGAGCTTGCGGGTTACCTCTATGGCGGTGTCTCCGTGTGTCAGCTTCACGCTCTTGGACATTCCGATTATATGCGGCAGCTGGGCCAGCACGGCGAATCCAAGTAGCATACCTACGGCGGTCAAAACCGAGCCGTCAATTACACCCATAGGAGGGACAAAGAAACCTCCCACGAACAAACCTATTGAGGTAACTAAACATACCCAGAACTCTATGCGATTGCGTGTCGCTTTTCTTTCCTCGTCTGTCATGATCCTATTAAATGATTAACTAAACATATATAGGTGAAACAGCCGGAGCGTGTCATGATCGGACAAAAAAAAAGAGAGCTCGACGCCCTCCCTTTATTTCGCAGTTGCCGGATCATCCGGGCTGTGCATCTTTTCAATTCTTTTCATCTTGAGATAGTTGAGAATCACCTTGTGAAAGTGGGCAATCTCCCTCATGTCCTGAACTGTCAATTTCTGCATATCCTTTCCCCTTTTATACATCAGTTAGTGTATTACCCCATATACAAACAATTAAGGCTCTAATTCATCAAACATCTTTAGTATATCGTACAGCACCTCTGCCTTACCTTCATAGAAAGGAAACCTGAAAGTATCTTTGTTTTTCTTCCAACTATCCCTGTTTCCTTCAGCAACATTCAAGTAGTGTGCCTTATATTTTTCAAGGAGTTCTTTGCTTAACCAAATACCTTCTCCTTCTATCTTGTAGTCATCACCTCTTATTACCATAGTTGTTTGTGTATTCCCCAATACATAAATTAGACCTTTTTATTCCAATCTACGGCAGCAAGGGCATTCTCAGGTGTAAGCCATTCGTGATAGCCACCATATACCAACTCGTTGCTACAACCTCTTGTGTAGGCTTTGATGTATTCTTCTGCGGTCATATCTCAATCTGTTAGTGTATCCCCAAGTAAACTAATCATTTTCCATAGTCCTTCTCCCATTCTTCTGGATGGATTGCATAATAAGGTTGTGAATACTCGCCTCCTGTCACTTCATTTATACACCTTAATCGGAAAAATGCGTAACTTAAAGCCTCTACATTATAATCGGAGATAATCCTTTCTGCGTGGCTAATATGCCTCGTTCCAGTTCCACATTCCTCAAAGGTCTTTTTAAATGATGGGATATATTGAGCAGCCTGTAAACAAATCTCTTTCTTATAGTTCTGAACATCCTTTATATTGCCATAGTTGCTGATTAGGTACTTGCCATCAAGTACATCTATTGGTTTCCAAATTTCCTCCATATCAATATAAATCAGTTTCTAATGCTTTCTCAATCTTCTCAATAGTGCTAATAGCACAATCTTCCCCATTTTCTATTCTGTTCAAGGTGGTAACAGATATTCCTGCCCTCTCTGCAAGTTCCTTTTGGGATAGTTTATGCAACTTGCGGATGCCCTTGATTCTCTCTGCAAATCTATTCATACCGCAAATATAAAGTAAATTTTAATAGGTTGTATCTTTTTACGGCAGAATTTTTAATTTATTTTATTGCCCCCACTTTTTGCGGAGAAAAATAAAGGGGAGTGATTGCTCCCCTTTGATTAGTTAGTATGATCAGTAAAACATTAATATGCACTTGCAGAATAAATAAGTTTTTCTATAAAACTTTGCATAATACCCGCAATTCTTCTATGCCCTGCCGTATTTGGATGCGTACCATCACCATTCTTAAAATAGTTTGCCTTAAATGTAGCATCCCAAGGACGCAAGTTAGAACCTTCAAACAGATTAAGGAATGGAATACTATATCTTTTTGCAACTTCTTTGAGTAATTCTACATATTGTCTGTATTGTGGGTATGTAGTATAATCAAAAGATTCCCACCAAGGAGTAGGTGCAATAATGCCTATCAAAGCATCTGGATATTTAAGTGTAAGTGCATTTATTGTTTCATTCATACAACCTCCGACAGTAGTAGTACCTGTGTCAAGGGCAGTACCCATATCTCCTGCTGACAAATCATTAAAAGAGCCAAATAATGTTACAATATCAGCATTTTCAGTAAAGTTCGGAATCCTTTGATAAAATGCTCTATCAATGTCTTGCTCTTTCATATAACCTGTACCACTTTCACCCTTATTGATAGGATTTAATTGCAGTGCCCTTGCAACAAGATTAACATAATTATCAACCCCAGGACCAAGTGTCTGCACATCTGTGAGAGAATCACCAATGGCAATCCAATTAACTCCTTTGCGATATTGTCTTGCATTAAGTGCATTAACTTCGGTCTGGAGAGTAAATACATCTTTTGCAGTATAGGTCTTATAATATAACTCAAAACCATCATTTGCTGCTCCGTATCCTATGAAGATATTGCTGATTGTATCTCCCTCTTGAGCATCAAAGACAAAGGTTGTTTCATTGATTCTGGTGAACGATGGATAAGTATATGCGCCACCCCTATTTAGTTCGCATAAAACCTCCTTTGCGCTACCTGTTTTTCTTACCGCAATTATAGATGTAGGAGTTTTTACGCTAAATGCAGGACTAAAGGCTTTCAACATAATAATACTCCCAGATGCATATGCTAAAACAGATTCTTTTACATTTATACCTGCTACATTGTTCAAATCAAACACATCTTTCTCAATGGCAGTCTTAAAATTGATAGTAAAGGTATCATCTATTGCGCCACCTCCTATATATATTGAAGAAATTTGGTCGCCAATTTGAGGATTATAAGAAAAAGTATCAACATCAACCTTTTCAAAAGGGATGTATTTAACCACACCGCCTCTTGTTAATGTTACAAGTACTTCAGTTGCATTACTGCTTATTTTCTTAACAATAATTTCCGTGTTTGTTGAAATATTAATAGCAGGAGAATACTCTTTAATAAAAGTTACTACTCCTGACTCATAAGCAGTAACAGACTCTATATCATTTACCCCTATATCATTACGCAGAACATCAATATCTTCGTTTGTATTGGAAACATCTTTTTCAAGATTATAAATATCAGCACTCATTCCAGAAGATATAATATACTTGAAAGTATAGCCTATTGCGCCACCCTCCGATACAGGAATATAAGTACTTATTATTTTATCATTAGCCTGCAATTCAAGATAATGCTTGTCACCAATCTTTGAATGAGCAAGATATATTTCATTGCCATCTCTTAGTATTGCGCTCATTATATGAATACTACCACTCACAGAAACCTCCTGCACAATCAAAGTGCCATCATCGTTCATTTGGTATGCGGGACTAAATTCTTTGATATAATAGATACGACCACTCTTATATGATGTCGCATCTGTTATATTGTTTTCTCCCACCTTATCATCAACTTCTCTCACCTTATCATCAACTTCTGTTGATTTATAGAAATCTCCTGCTATTTCATCAATAACAACTGATGAAGGTGTTGTATCTGACTCTTGCCTTATGTCTTTAATATAAATATATAGATATTGAGCATCAACAGGAATCTCTAATGTCTGTTCTCCAGTATAAGATAAAGGATAAGCAAAACCTGTTGCATACACCACTTCACTACCAGCAACAACATTTTCTTTTAAGAATGTTATAGAAAATGTATTATATGACAAAGATGCAGGTCCGGGAATTATGGTTACATTTCTTCCTGCATAATCACCGCAAGGTATCATCTTGATTCTGTGAATAGCAAAAGCACCTGCGTTGTAAAACTTATTATCAACAGCATATATTGTACCCGTAATCAATTCATATTCGGAAAGGTCAATAACAACTGACGGCAATCCGTTTATTTCCTTATCTAACTGACTGACCTCTTTCACACTCGCAACAGGTGTGGTTGTATCTCCAATAGTAACATCAGTATGACCTGTTTGGCTATTTTGTGATACACTAACAGGCTGGGTCGCTACGTCATAGGACTGCGATCCGATAGTAATGGTCGTCTTGCCGGTGCTGGCGTTCTGGGATACGCTGATCGGGCCGAGGCACTTCCAATTTGAAGCTGTGCTCCAGCCGCTTGTTGCCGATCCGATGAACTCGTCAACATACCAGCCGGAGGAGAGTTTGTAAGTGATTATAAGGCCCAGCTTCTTGAAGCCAGCGGGTACAGCGTCACGAGCTGCCTGGGCATTGTTATAATCAGCAAACGGAGTCTGCCCGGTTATAGTATGAACATTGACTACGCCTTCATCGCTTGCCATGCGAGTAAGGACTTGCTGCATGATTGAGCCGCTGATGTCCTCGGTAGAGTTCTCATAGACTTGGCTCTGGATGTATTCTATTAAATTTGCCATGAGTGTTATGTTTTAATTTGTAATCAGATCAGTTAAAGATTTGTTCGCAGTTCGTGTCGTCTGGGATGGTCAATGTGACGGTGCAGTACACTCCGGCACACTCGTCCGAGAAACGCTGCGTAAAGGGCTGGAAACGTGCGTCGCTGACTCCTATATAATCGGTGAACGAGCGCAGTATGTTTCCCAATACCTGAAGGCCGACGCTTTGTATCTCGGTCTTGTTCTTTTCGTCGGCTGTGAGGCGATCCACATAGAACAAGTTGAAGGTATAAGCGGTCGTACCCTCGTATACGTTCATGACGTGCTGTCCTTGAGTCCATGCAAAGACACCGTACAATGCGTCTGCCCGCTCGTTAAGCTGGTAGACGTCTGACGGTACTATTTCCTTAACCTGGGGTTGTTTGATAGCCACGTCCTCGAGTTTCTTTATGAGGTCTAAAAGTGTCATAGTTACTTGCCTCTTGGGCCGCCCAGCCAGATGCCGCACGAAGCGGCACTCTTTAGGGTGGCGTGTATCTGGTCTGCCATCTGCTGTGTCAGTTCGGGATAGTCGCTCTTATTGGCGAGTATGTAGTTCTGGAGCAGTAAGCAGTAATAGTCCGCACGGCTGACGTAGTAGTCACGCTGGAGGACGATCTCGTTATATGTGGCGTTCTGCACGTTGTCGTCGCTTGTCTTGACTACGCCCATGTTGGCGATCTTGTACGACACCTTCGGGATGAGTTCGGCGACGGCCTTATACGCAAGGTAATATTGTATCTTGCCGAGCAAATTCTTATACGGCTGGTTACTGCCCGTATCAGCCTGGAAGGACTCGTTAAAAGCCTCCGTAGAGAATGAGCCACGGAAGGCGTCGTTATCTACACACCACTTTAATTTTGCCAGGAGCGGATCGCCGATAATCTCGCGCAAGTATATCTCTTGGGCCTCGCGTATAGCTGGCAAGAGGTACTTGCTTTCGACGTTATCGGAAATGGCGGTCAAACCTTTCACGCTCGCCTCGCTTGTCAATAGTATCTCTTTCATAGTTGCTGTACTCATAGTTACTGCGCGTTAGTATTGGGGTCGTCCAACGAGAACGGGTCGATAGTCAGACTTGCGTCTTGACCGAGTACGCGGTCGAAAGCGTATACGATGCTTTGCTGTATAGGACGTACCACGGTACGGTTAAACAGCTTAAATGCGCTCTCGTACTCCTCCGAATTGAAGCCGTTGCTCTCGGTGGCCAGTCCGAACAAGTTGGGGTTGGCACGGAAAGCCTTATATATGGCTCTCTCACAATGCTTGGCCAGCGTCTCGTACTTCTCGCCGTAGTCCGCTATCTCCATCTTCTGAAGGGTGGCGGCGGTGTCCTTGCTGGAGTTGTACGAGAACATGATACGGCCAGCGTTATTTTTTCCGGCAAATTTCTCGTTGAATTTTCGCTCGATTTCCTCCTTGATCTCGTCCGTAGGCTCGCCGTTGTTGAAGTTCACGAGGTACGAGCCCATGAAGCCGTTGTTTATGTTATTCAGGTGGAACTCGTCGATAGAGCGCTCGACCTCGCAGCTCTTGACGGCTGCACACCATAACGGCTGCGGATAGGTGCTGTCAACGTCACCCTTGAAATACAGAATAGACGACGGATCCTTGCTGGTCGGTATGAACTTGGGGTACTTGACGGTCTTGACTGATCCGTTTGTACCCTTCCATTTCTCCGAGTACCAGAATACCTCGTTCTCCTTGTCACTCCTCAAGAAGCGCATATTAACGGGATATATCTCTGCGACGTTTCCCGCGTTATCGCGTATCACCTGAATAGCGAAACCTCCGTACTGCACCGCGTTGTATGCAAGAGCCTTGACGATCTCGTGAGCCGTCTGCCCTTTCCTGTTCATAAAGCGGTCAAATAGAGGACGTGCTGCCGTTGCGCCGTTACCGGCTACATAATCAGCCGTTCCCATAATCACCGAGTGCAAGGTCGTGCAGTTCATGAACAGCTCGGCCAGATACTCGGGATATAAATTCTTGTCACCCCAAAGAATATACTCCTTACCGCCGACTTTCTTCTCCTCGGGTGAGACGATGCACGTCTTGATGAAAGGGTCGAGAGCCAGGAAGGAAAACGGGGTTGTCTTTTTTTCGTTGTCAGCCATTGTATTGTTTTGTCTCTATTGTTTCGTTATACACTACGCGGGTAGGTCTCAATATGGTCTGCCCGATCTGGGCGAGGCCGAAGCTGACGACCTTGTCGCCACGCTGGAGTGTGTAGTCATATTGTCCGCGATCTGGTTTCTCCTCAAAGGTGATACTGATAGTTATCACCATGCCGGTGACGGTGGGCGTGACGCTGAAGGTATAGTCCTTGTGTGTCATGCCATTGGTGAGAGTGAGCACCCACTCGCCGGAGACGGGTATCTCTTGCGGTCTGGGTATCGTCACGCTCTGCGCTGTCGTCTGCTGCTGAAGGTGTATCATGTAGTCTTTTCTCACATATAGGCAAAGAGCCGTTTTTGTGTCAAAAAGAAAAGCCGGGGCGGTGTGCCTCGGCTTTATCCTATCAAACGGGTATTTCTCAAATGGGAAGATCGCCGTTGAACTCAAACGGATACTCGAGCGAGTTGTCGGTGAGCTGTATGCCGTAGCGGTTAGCATCGCCGAAAGCTTTGCCTGTGCCGCTGTCGCCACCTGAAGCTACTACGGGGTTATCCTTACCCAGATACCACATCTTACCGTTGTTATCAACTACGATAATAGCCAGGTCTCCAAGAGCAAGAGCTGTAACTTCCAACCTCTTACTTGTATCCATCTTGGCAAACTGAAGGGTCAGAACGCTCTGAATGTATGCTACGCCGTTCTCGCTGCTTATCTGCGGGGTGCTTACCAGCTCGGCAGTCTGGGGACGGAAAGCATACTTTTTGAACGTCTTGGAACTCTGCATAGTTATCGCGGTGATAACGTTGTTAGCGACAGTCAGGCTGGCTACATCGTCATAGTTGGCGATATAGACCTCCTTTATACCGCCCATGCTATTTGAGCAGTCGCGGATAATTCCCGCGAGGGTTTGTGTGCAAGCCATATCTTTACTTTTTTAGTTCGTTAGTAAAAAGAGAAGGGCGGGCGGTAGGGCCCACCCTTACTCGTTATCACTCACTTGCCTCGTTTAAGCCTGTTCTTTTGTCTTAAAGACGTGATCAGCGTTGGCGAGTGTGCCGCTGTTAGTGGCAATAGCGCCGGTATTAGTCTTGATGTCGGCCAAATCAGCGGTATTGGCTGCTATTGCAGCGAGCTGACCCTGGGCTGAAGCGGGACTTACGGGATCGGCAGCCATCGAGCCGAGTACGCAAAGGTCGGGGAAGGCGATCTGAACACCAGCGTTGAAGTCAACGCGGATACGGTGCTCGTCAGCATCCTCTGAATACCATGCTTTAACCTCCTCGGCGTCGTCAAGCATATCACAGCCGTAAACGAGGTTGCGGTCATAGGTAGCGACAATCTTACGCTCCAGGTGACCTACGCTGTCAGCGAGACCTTTGACCATTCTAACCTTGCAGCTTGTACCGGGAAGGATAACCTCGGTCTTGCTGCCGTCAGCGGTGTAGTGGAACATATTCTTGTCGGTGAGCTCCTTGCAGAAAGCACGGAATACCAGCGGTGATACGTTGATAGCCAAATCCTCCTTGTCGAGAATCTCGGTGGGGATAGCCATGAACACCTGGTAGATAGCGTCGTATGCGCTCTTACCAGAGGTGATGGTCTCCTTGATAGTGCCGGAGGCGGCGTTGATGATCTTGAGCAGACCGTCAAAGAACTGGCCGCTGTTAGTGGTATCCCACTGCCAAACTGCCTTCTCCATCTGCGTCTTGATACCATCGATTACTCCGTTGATGATATACTGCTCGAACGGGAACTCCTCGTTGTTAGCGCCGAAGCGTACAGCATACTCGGTCCACTTTCCAAGCAGAGTTTTCTTGCAGAAAGCCATGTTTACCTTAATGGCGGCGGTGGTGATAGTACGCTTTGAAAATGTTGCGTTACCGCTTGCGTTCCAACCGCAGTCTGCGCCACTCTGGAGTGCGGGCTCAACGAGAAGGAAATTCAGGTCAGCGCTTTTCTTAACACCGGGCTGGATAGTCATACGGCTGATTGAATCAGCACCCAGGACGATGTCCTTCAAAATTATCTCGCGATTGTTCTGAACATAATCGGCGAGACCAGATACTACAAATGCCATAGTCTTTTACTTTTTTTAGGTTGTTATTAGTTTGAAAATCTCTTTGCGAATTTCTCGAATCGCTTGTCGGGTACGTTTGCTTTGAGTGCGCCCTCGCTCTTGAACTCCTCATGTGCGGGCTGTGCTGCGGGCTGTCCCTTGAGAGCGGCCATTTCAGCCTTGATAGTCTTGATCTCGTCAAGTACAGCGCTCATAGCCTCGGCCATAGTGTTATCTTCCTCTACGGTCTCGGGCTCCGGCTCTGCGGAAAGCGGATCGTCGTCGGGGATAAAGCCCATGTGACCCTCAACATACTCGCCAATGGAGAAAGTATCGTCCTCGTTCTCGGTCACCTCATAGCGACGGAAGTGGTCGGCATAATCCTCGTCAGTCCACCAGCAGATAACGGCATAGCCTTCGCCAGCCTCAACAAGATAGAAGTAGAAGCCTTCTCCGTTAGCGGCTGCGATAGCCTCGGCGATCTTGCGCTCCTTCTCCTCGTATGACTCCTCGAACTTTGCGAGGGTAGCCATCTTCTGGGCCTTCATTTCGTTCTCCTCTCCCTCGGGAGCGACCTCTGCCTCGGAGTCGCGTATCTCGGTAACGATACCGTCTGCTACTGCGATAACCTTGCCGTCCTCGGTGGTGTAGTCACCGTCCTCGGGCTTCTGGCGGTTGCCGTCCTCGTCGAGAATGTAGACCTCCATACCGGCCTCCAGTTCTCCGTCGCCGTCCCATGACAAGGTAGCCTTGTCGGTTACGACGTTGCCAAACTTACCGAGCATAGCGGCGAGCTTGGCCTTAATCTGATTTTTTACGTTCATATTGTTGCTTGAAAATGAATTGAGCCAATCCAAAACGTCCTGTATCTTCTCGGTACTGATTACAGCGTTCTCCTCCTCGATAGTGTTAAGGGTCTCAATAGAAAAGCCTTTATATGTTCCGGCTTTGATATCGGCCCACACGTCGGGGTTATTGACGTGGAACTCGGCAAAGAGCGAGCCGTCCTCGATCTCCTCGAAGCCGGAAGGGCTGACACCGGCGGCGCTGTCCTTGATAAAGAGCTGCACCATATCCACACCCTCGACGTCGCTGCCGTCCTCGTGCATGAGGTTGACATTTGACGAGCGGCCCTCCTTGAGGTACTGCTCGGCCATTTCGCGGATCGTCTCCGGCTTGTATATGATGAAGTACTCGCCCAGCTCCTTGTCCTTACGGAAGATCGGATAGTTAGCCCGCATGAGTACGCCGCGTACTATCTGCTTGTCCTCGTCCTGGACGGCGTACAGCTCGACCTTCTCTTGCTTCTCGAAAGCGAGGAAGTTCTTTTCCACGGCCGGGTAGTCTACGAGTGACACTTTAAGCATACCGCAAGCGTCCGTCTCCATACCGGCGACGAACACGGGGCGGCCTTTTATCGTTGTTTGTGACATTTAGGCGTTACTTTTTACCCGTATATAGGTGTAACGCCCCAAGTGTGTCAAAAATGCGTCAGAACGTGGACTCGCTTTGCTCTACGCTGACTTTCTTACCAGCTTGCTGTACGTCGTCATAGACCAGATAAACACGCTGTGCGTTGTTCATTCTCTGCTCCTCCTCAACGCCCGTCAAGGTACGGGTAGACTCTACTTGCTGAATGACAGCGGGAGCGCTTACCGAGGCCGTGGGCGTGGTGGCGTTTACTGACGGGGCGCTGGTAGAGCCCTTCATATTGGTGGCGTTGATAGCACGGACTTGAGCCATACCCTGGGCGAGTGCGGCGGCGGCTGCTACTGCGCCGAGAGCCGGACCTACATACGGGATAGATGCCATTGAAGCGTAAGCCTCGTTTGCTGACAAGAGCGCCTGTACTACGGCTTGAGCTGACGCGATTGCCTTGTAGCCTTCCGACTGTTTGGCGGTCTCACCGCCGAAAGCCTCGTACAAGGACAGCATGGTAGTAAATGCGTTCTTTACGGTTGCTATCTTGGCTTTATGCAGTTTTTCCCACGCGGCCTGTTCGTCCTTGAGTCGTTTCTCCTCCTCTTTTGCACGTTGCTCGGCGGCTCTGCGTTCGGCATCTGCCTCTTGATCGAGTATAGCTTGCTGGTTGGCGGCGAACTCCTCCTCCATAGCGAGCAAGTCTGCGTTCTTTACCTCCTCGGCAAGTTTGAGAGCGGCGTTACGCTCCTCCTCATTTTCAATAGTGTTATTGAGTCGCTCGACCTCGGCCTGATACTGATTTTCGCGTAGCTGCTTCTCGATCTCGAGCTGTTCACGGCTACCCTCCTCGGCCAGAGCCTTGCGCTGTTCAAGTATGTACTTCTCATACTCAAGCGCTGACATGAAGGTCTTTTTTACCTCGTTGGTTACCTCCTCGGCTGCCTCTTTTGCTTTGGGCTTGGTCTCCTTGAGTCCGGCGACGAACTGCTCACCGGCAGCCTTGCCGACAGCGTAGTTCTCCTTGACGCTAAAACCCTTCTTGAAGGCGTCAGATATCTCGGAGCCAGCGGTCTTGGCGTCGTCCTTTATCTTATCCCAATCGCCTCGGAATATATCGCCGACAATCTTACCGAGACCCTTGACCGCTGCTATGACAGCCTTGATAGGTGCAAGTACGGCTTGGAGTATGGTATTACCCACGCCAGCCAGGACAGACCCCATTTTACCGAAGGTCTCGGAGTTAGCAGACAGCAACTTACCCAACCATGTAACTACGTCGGATATCTTCTCACCGATAAACTCGAATATCTTGTTAATAGCCTCACCCACCGGCTCCAGCATCTTCATCGCGTTACGGATAGCGTTCATAGCGCCCTCGTTCTCCTTGATAGAGTCTGCGATGCCCTTGAGTATTGGAGCAATTATTCCGATTATAGCTATAACGGGGTTGGAGGACAACAGCTTCATAGCCGAGCCCATGTTCTTGATACCAGACGTTACCGCGCCCATGCCCCCGGGTAAATGACTCAAGCTGTCGCCCACGCCCTCAAGCACCATCTTGTAGTTGCCTACGCTACGCTGGTACTGACCCATTGAGGCGTCGAGACTCTTGAGCTCGCTGTCAAGTTCCTGTATACGCTTGAGCATAACACCGCCCACCTCGGCGTTGGCCCTCTCCTCGGGAGTCAGCTCCTTGTAGTTCTTGCGGGCTTGTACCAGCTCGGCATTGAGAGCCACGTACGAGCCGGGCAGAGCGTCTACGCTTTTCTTGGTGATGGCGTTGACCTCGTTAAGCCTCTGCTGGTCCTCACGCAAAAGTTTTAGACCTTTGTCGTAGTCCTCGCTGGCCTTGTCGACGTTCAGAAGGGCGTCTTTAAGGTCTGATATCTCGGTCTTGAGGTCTTTGACGGTGTCGGTGGAACGCTCGGCGTGTACCTCAATTATTCGCTGTATAGTCATTGTCTCGTCAGCCATAGCTTAATATGTTTGTCCGTTTGTGTAATTCGTTTTGTCGTTCACTTTGATAAACTCGCACTCCGTCAGATCGTCTCCTCCGACGACGTAGTTCTTTATCTGGTTAAGTACCCACAAGCAACCCTCGAAGTAGTAGAAGTTACGGAGCAAGTCTTGTCCCACTTGCAACCCTCGAAGGTCTACCTTACAAGTCATTACCTTTGTGTCGACGTTCATCTTGTCGGTGATATAGTTCGCCCATCCACGCTGATAGACGGCCTTGTCGGCAGCGCAAGTTATAGCCGGTTGGTCTATCTCTGACGGGACAGCAAAGTCCAAGCTATGAGTTATAACCATCGGGAGCACGTTACTATCTGTCATGCGGCGAAAACGCGGCATATAGAGTTTTTCAGAGTTGTCGCCGGTATCAAAGGAGCTACTGAACGACCTATTGAAAGAGCCGCTGTCACCTCCGTCGTCATTATTGACCGTATACTTCTTGTTGGCCGCGATGGTCCATTGACCCAGGAGGTAACAAGGTGCGCCCTCGTTATAAAGGGTCATGAGTCCATTATCGTCGGTGATTGTATAGCGTGAGTAACGGCTTGTGCTTTGTCTGCCGTTATATATCAATAGCACGTCCTCACCGCCCACGGCCTTATTGTCCTTGTCGCAGAACTCGGGTTTAGGCAGAAGCGTATAGTCGTATCCGGGGAAATACTGATTAACGTACTCAATGGTTGCGCTGTTGTCAGGACAAACGATGTCAAACTGCTTGGCCTCGCCCGATCCGTTCCAGAGCGAATATTTGCCGCCGTCGATAAACGGGGAAGGTACGTCCTTGCTGTTCTGCTTGATGCGTACGAAATACTTGTTGTTGTGCAGTACCTCGGCCGCACCCTTGAATATACAGCCTTTCAGTACGTCGTTATGTGAGCCGTCGAACTCGAAGCCGGTATTTACGCGAGCCAAGCCGTACTCTTTGTTGTAAACGTCGCGGTAATAGTCGGCGAAACGCCCCTCGACCTTTGCGGCCCACTCATACCAACGTGAGGAGACAGCATAAGGAACATTACGACGTGAAGGCAAGTCTATCTTACCCTCGAGGTTTATGCCGTTGCCGTTAAAGAACGTCTGACGTGTCAGGACTCCCACCTCTTTTGTCGCGGAGTTATAGGTCAATAAAAGGCCGAACATCTTGCAGAATGAGAGCAAGTAATCGGCTGGAGTCTGTGTTCCACCCAGCAACAGCGCCTTTGTCATTTGTGCGCCGGAATGGGCCGTACCGCTCACGTCATAATTATATGACACCTGACCGTCAACGAAGCTGACGAAATTAAGCGTATTCGTGTAAGATATATCGTACACAGGTACAGCGTTCACTATATTCTGAAAATACCTAATACCAGCACCGCCCTCGGAATAAATAGCGAGGTATGTCGTGCGGAGTCGAAGGTCAGCCATACCGGCTATATTGTTTACATTAAGCGTAATAGTGACCTCATCCCAATTACTATCGCATAGTTTACGAGTACCGTTGCCGGAAGTGCCATAATAAAAATCACCGTTAGCCATCGCCGACTCGTATACGTTGCCGTCCTCGGGTATCCATCCTGGCGTAAAGCTGTTCGGGTGTGTAGAAAGGGCGTTATTATACTTGTCCACGAACGTGGCGGGGCTTACGGTGGTCTCCATAGGTGTAGCGCCGTCCGAGCATATTGTCTTACATGACGCGGCCGCTACCTTTGAGCCTCCAATACAAACTCCGTCAGCGTCATACGCGAGAAGTTGATACATAGCCACTACGCGCCAATAGCGGCGACCTGTTGGTTGGTCAGGAGTTTCCCAAGATGTCAGCCACTGACCTCCTGGCGCCACGTTGATAGTCGGCGTAAATGTTACGCTGACGTTATGCTTTGCGTTGAAGCCCTTATCTATCCATGAGCCGGTAAATGCTTTACTGAATACCGAAGTCTCGTCGTATGCGGGAAGCGCACCTCCGTCCGGGGACGAAATGGTATCCGTACCGCTGCCGGTTTCGTTCGGAAGTTGTATAGAGTCAATCTTGGGAAGCGTAAGCCATGACTTGGTATAATACGGGTTGGAGTTCTTGAAAAAGCGCTCGTCCAGATTGACGGTGTAACCTCCGTTATTGGCGGCGGCACAAATGGCGTCAATCACGGCTTTCATACGCACGACGGGGCGCTGCTGATATGAGCGCAAATCATTAGCGGCCCACTCGTCCACGTTGTTGACAAGGTCGACAAGCACATGATCGCGCCGTGAGGTGTACCCGCTTTCACTACCCGTCACGCCGTATATACCCGTCACGGGACAAAACGCCCTCTTGCTGTTGAAGTCACCGCCAGGCAGTCCATTGTAGCACGGGGCGAAGTTGATATAATCCCATTTGGACGGGTTGCCGTCCAGACCCGTTACACGACGCCACGCATCACGCACCGAGTCACGGGTGATATTGAAGTCAAACTCATGCTCGTCACCGCCAGCCATATAGACCATGTCAGCAAGGCTGCGCTTGCTTCCGTCGCTGTTATACATGAGTCCGAAAAGGAAACCGCCAAGACCGCCGTAGAGGGTTGCGTTATACTGCACCTCGTCCATGTCAGTCAGTTTGAGGTATCCGCTTTCAAGTATTTCGCCTTGCTCGTTGTATATCGCAAACGGGGTACGAGCCAGCGCGTTGAACTTGCCGCTTTGGGTTACATGATCAGCGCGGTATATATGGTCAAATATGGCATTGTTCCTTGACGTGCGCGGAAGGACTACCGACTGACTCCATGAGTTATACACGGCCGCTGGGCTCTCGGAGTCCGTGAGCTTGTAGTTCATGAGGACGAGGGCGTCGGTAGCGATATCCGCAAGCGAGCCGTTTATGTATAGTTCAATCTTGCGTCTCATCGTTTCAAAGTCTCTGCAAGTTCCACATTGATGCCGAAGTCTATCATGCCATCGTTACGATAGGTCTTGTATACCATGTCAGGGTTGGTTATGACAACAGGGTAGTATATACGCTCCAAGCAGTCAAGAAGATAGACGAGGGGACTGCTCAACAAGTGACCCATACGGCCCGCCTCTGCGTCCGTGAGCCAGCCCGTGTGCAGTTCCCACGTCCTTGTGATATCGTTTGCTATGACAGCCTTCCCCGCGTTACGGATTACAATCTGGTCGGTGCCAGGCGTGGGCAGTATACTATTGTCATAAGCCTTGCTTATTGTGGTGCGTTTGTAGCCGTCCTTCTTGACAGCCTTACCCTCGATGACAAGGCAATCAATACCGCCCATCATGTTCTGATAGTAGAGCTGGTAGCGGTGACATTGTGGTATTATCTTGAGAGAGAAACCGAGCGAAGGCGTGATCACGCTGCTGACAATCGGGGATATCTGAACGGACTTGAAACCCGTAGGGCCACCCGTCAGCCAATTCCTTACGTCAGCGGTTGCAGTGATATCCCAATAGTAGGTCGAGTCGTCATAGTCGATATTGATACCCTGGGATTGCTTGCTGTATTTGGTAATGGGTATAGGCATACCGTCCTGAATACGTCCCGTTATGGGGAAGTTGGCAAGATACTCAAGGCTTAACTGATCGCCCATTGAATAATCACGGCAAAGGAAAAACTCTACCTCGGCTTTCTTGGTACTACCAGCATAGACGCTGAATGTCTTACGGATAGGAACGGCAGCGGATTTCATCTCTTGGTACAGATAGTCCGAGCAGATGTCGTTTATCTTTACATAGGCGTGGGAAGCGCCCGGTTTGATGTATGCCTTACCGCTGTATATGGCTGTGCCGGTGTTGTCGGCTCCGTCATAAATGGTGAACGCCTGGCCGTCAGTCGTGCCGAGGTCTACCGTGTAATCTTTCCAGATGGGTGATACCATGTCGTCTTTTTATCGATATAGGTAAACACCCGTTTTTGTGTCTTACCGCTTCTCGAAGTCCGTGAAGATAATAGATACCTGACGCTGTAAGTCCTCCGTGACGGCTTCGGCGATACTCATTTCCATGCGTGAGAATATCTCTTGGTTGGCACGTTCAAAGTCGTTAATACCTTCAGTACCGACACGGGATATCTTGCGGCCGATAAGGAAAGCGAGCTGTGACTCGGTGGGGAGTTTCCCGTTTGCCATTGGTCGCGGTATGACCGGCTTGACCTTGATCCACTCGCGTATAGCTGACACGGGCGGCCAATGCGGACGTGTTCCGCTCTCTATGTATTTCCAATAGTCAAGGAGTGATATATCGACCGCGTAGACGTTAGTGCCTATGCTGACCTGATAGTTCAGCGATTCGGCCAGACGGCCCGATGCGGGACGTCCTGACTGCACAAGGTTTATCTTGTATAGCTCAATGAACTCACGGCCGTAGCGCTCCAGCACCTCGGCCACCTTTGGAAACTCGCTTAATGTTGTGCTCTCCATAATTGCTCTTGCCTCTCCTTTTCGGCGATCTTGTCGTTACGATAACAATAGACGTTCAGGAACTCCGTCACGCTCATAGCGGTAGCGGCCTCCCAGCTGCATCGATAAGTCTCTGATACTGCATCAATGACAGCGAGCCAGCCCCATCTTTGAGTGAACGCATTACCCTCGCCGCTCTCCTCATCTCGCGTCTCTGCTTCCTCGTCAGTTTCTTCCTCACCTCCTCCGAAGAGGTTAGTATACTGGGAAGTGACGCGACTGACGAGACTGTAAAAAAACTCTTTAAGGCGATAGCGTCACGGGTAAGCAGATGCTGGCGTAGTGTCTTGTGGATGTCCTCAATGTCATAGCCGTCCATATACTTGTGGCCCTTCGGTACGAGCAGACACGAAAGCAGCTCTATATCCAGGTTATCGTCCTTGACGTACTGCTGGAAGTCGATGAATTGACCGGCCGTCATGTCTTTTATCTTTATCACGGGCTCCAGGGTGAAGTCACCCAGCTTGTACTCTGCCCGGACGGGTACGTTATGCGGGGCTGTGCCGATGAACTGCGCGATCTGGGCGAGTCGTCCGTACTCCGCTATCGGAAGGTTAAGTATCTCGTCCTCACTCTTGCCGGTGAGTATAGAGAGAACGCTGACGGTACGCTGTGTATCGTCCTCTGCTGTCTCACAAGCCGCAAGCAGACGCTTGAATGTCACATACGGCATACTTTCGTAGTTGTCTATCATATCTTGTAAAATTTATCTGAAACAATACTGACCACGTCCGCGATACTGATATAGCCATGAGGTGACCGAGTATCTGGCGGCGTCAAGCGTGTGGTCGTTTACACCTATCGGCTCGTTGAGCTGTTTGCCGTCCTTGTCGGTTTGCCAAACGTAACCGCGTAACTCGCGTATGAGGTTAAGGCTGCGTTTAGTGACGTATATCTTCCAGCCTCTCATTTCCTGGAGTTGCTCGGCCTTGCGTGTAGCCTTATAGCACGGTTGTACGTTATAGCCGTAGGTGCAGAGCTCGGCGATGGTCTTGGGCTCCGCGCAGTCGCCGAATATCGGTACGCTACGTTTGGGAACTCCCGCGCTTTCCATTTCCCGCGCCATGTCGGCGTTAAGCATACCCTTGCGGTAGTAGACCTCGTCAAAGTATAGCGCTTTTCTTGCCGTGTCTATCTTCGTGTGTATCATTGTAGACGGGTCGTTGGTAAAGCCGTAGTCCTGACCGTAGGTTTCGACAAGACCCTCGGGCAGTTCGTCTATCTGCTCGAAGTCGGGGAAGATAAGACCTTCGAGCTGACCTACAAGTCCGAGGCCGTACACACGCCACCAATTCTTGTCGTTTTGGTTGCTCTCTATCTCGCGTACTTGCTCGGGTGACAGGAATGTCTCGCCGGTGGCGCAGTCGCAGTTGTCCTTAAACGTGGAATGTATGCAGACGCAGTCCTCGCTCGGCTCGATACGTTCGTTTACCCAAAACGTGTGTGTCGGGTTGTAGTCTATCAGGATACGCTCCGATGTACGGACAAAGAGCTGACGGGCTATGTCATAGGAAATGTTCTGCGCCTCATTGAGAAAGAGAATGTCACGGGCTGGGCCGTGTACCTTTGCGGGTGAGTCGGCGCTGAAATACTCGATTATTGAGCCGTTAGGAAAGGTATAGATTGCGTCAGTCTTATTCCAGCGCGTCTCGTCGAACTCCGTACCCATGATATTCTGAAAGTCGCGTATAGCGCCTCTTTTCAAGTGTGGCATCGTCTCCGACACCACGGATATAGTCACCTTGCGGGTATTGGCTACGAGTATAAGCAGCTGGAGGTTACTGAAAGTCTTGCCGGATCGTGTACCGCCACATGACGATATATAACGCGGCTTGGACAGCCACGCCTTCTTGGTCTGCACAAAGACCTTACTGCACTTCCACTCTTGCTTCATAGTTCAGCGGTCTCCTCGGGAGTGATAGCGCCCACGGACGTGATAAGTATACCCTTGTCAGTTGCCTCGACGTGAGTCTCCTTCACCTGGGTACTCAAGGCGACCGAGGTGTATATCTTTATCATCTGGACGTCCCCGCCGGTTGCTCCGTCTACTATCTGCTTGGTTATCTTCTCTTGCTTGGTGACTCCTTTGACCTTTTTGGCCAGCTCACGCTCGAAGGACTCCACCATCATGGAGTGCAGATTACGGGAGGCGACACTCTTTTTCTGCGCCTCTTTCGCGGTCTCACGTGTAAAGGGTTTCCGCGTCTTTTCTAGTTGTTCTTTTGTACCAGCCATATTCCACGCAATTTCCACGCTAATTACAAGTATTTGGCGTTTCGTTTTATCTCGGCCTCAATGCGGGCGATAAACGCCTTTTCGTCTGCATCGGGTAAGAATATACCTTGCTCTGCGGCCCAGACCTTCAGCCGGTTTATGCTCTCCGTCATTTCCTCTTTTGTGAGGTCACGGCTGGAGCGCAGTTCGACCCTCTGACCCAGGAAGCGGTCGTCCTTGCGGGTGACAAAGAGCTCGGGATTTACCAGCTCCTTGTAGTAGTTCTGCTTGACGTACTCGATACGCTCGCCGAACTCCATAGCCAACATTCCGAGAAGGACGTGCAAGTAGGCGTTCTGCGAGTTGGTACGCTGGACGTGCTCGGTCAGGTCCACGACGGCCTTGCGCTGAACAAGATACTCCCAGCGCTTGGTCGCCCGTTGTAGGTCGAGGTCGGTTGCAAGGTCGTAGAGCATGGCTACTTCTTTTTGGGTGATGCCTTCTTGGCGGGGGCCGGTGTGGGCTCTGCCTTCTGCTTGCGGTACTCGCCGCCAATCTGCTTGAAGAACGTGAGGACACAGCTGCCGCAGCTGGAGTTAAGGTAAAAGTCCTTGATGCCGCTTATACGTTCCCAAATAGTTCTCATTTTCTCAAGGTCTGAAAGTGCCACGCCGCGAACGTAATCGGAGTCAATAGCACAGCTGAAGTTATGCTCGAACTGACCGAGGAACTCCATTTCGTCTTTTGTTAATTTCTCCATCGTAGTATTATTTTAGTTTGTCGATAAGTTTCCACAAGTAACGCACCAGGGCCGAAAGGAGCTCGCGTATAGCCGTGAGTATCTCGCCCATCAGGACGGTGCAGTATGATACAAGGGCGAGGTAGGCAAGTGCCGGTATGGTGAAGTCGCCCTCGACAATAAGGTAGATCAGTCCGGCCCAGAAGGTCAGACACAAAGAACAATCAAACGGAGGCACGTCGCCGATCTGAACGCCGAGCCATTTGCCGAGCCACTTTTTCCATGTCTGGGTGAAACCCGAAAGGTCAACGACGAAAACTATTATCGCCGCCAGCAGTAAAATGTCAACTACGCATTTCATCTTTAATCGTTTTTTGTATTCGTCTCAAACTCTTTACAAAAGTATTCTTGCTCACTCCCAGCATTTCGGCGGTCTTGCGTACGCTTCCCACCTCGCAGTAAAGGATAAGTATGTTTTGGTCAGACGGGTCAAGTTTTGCGGCCACCGCCCGCTTGAGTCGCTGCATACGTTCGTCGTCGGAGGTGAATACGTCAAAGTGGAAGTTATACTCCGCTCTCGCCCGTTGGAATATCGTCCTCGCATCTGCCGTCTTGTCCGTTATATCCAATACCATTGATCTCCTCATAAAGCATTACACTCTTGTAGTCGTAGTAAAAGCGCGATGAGTCCGAAAAGTATTGGTTGCGTATGATAGCGCAGCAATAGCAGTTAATACTCGTCTCGCCCTGTTCGTATATCTCAATAATCCTTTTCTCGTCAGTCTTGAGCAAAGCCTCATATACGATCTGCGCCAGGTCGTTCATAGTAGGGTCGGTGCGGTGCGTGATGTTGCGGATAAGTTGCTCCACCACCTTACGCCGTGCGATATCCTCGATGATCTGGGCCTTGTCCATTTGTCTATTATAGGCAATAAGCGGTTTGTTGTGTCATAGTCGCCTCGCTCCGTCTTGCCTTCTTGGGCTCCGGCAGAGCCTTGACGGTAAATCCGTCGGCCTCCAGGTTACGCTCGAATACGGGCGTACGTTCCGTATTGCGGTCGTAGAATATCGTATAGCGCTCACCCATACTCTCGCGCTTGTCGCCCAGAATGTAACCTCGCCTCAAGGCGTTACTGCGGTGACATACCTGACGCTTGGTGTAGGCGAACTGCGGGCAGAGTAAGCCGGTCTTTTGTGACAGACCCATAGCTACACGGCGGTGCTCTATACGCCATACCTCGGCACGGGCTTTACTCTTTCGCTTCAGGTAGGCGCGATATCCTCGCGGATTGTTCTCTTTGAGTGCACGGATGGGGCTGAAACCTTCGGCTCTCTTGCGCTGGTGCGCCTCATGACATTGGGGTGACGGAGCCTTACCCTTGAGGCTGTCGTAGTAGCCGTTCTTCTTGCATATCTTCTTTACCTGGGCTGCGTGTTTCTTGAGTATGATCTTGCGGTTTTTCTCCAGACCCATCTCACGCTTGAAGCGCTGCATGGTGCTGAACGATATGCCAAACCAATCCATCAGGACAGGGTTAAGTGTTATCGGATACAAGCGCCGGAACTCGGCCTCCAGCTCGGGCGTGAAGTAGAACTCCGTAGCGCCGTACTTGCCGCGACGTGTGGGCACGACGTAGCGCTGCTTGCGGCCGCTGCTGCCTTTTGTCGGTGTCTTTGTGTGATTGAAACTCATAATGTTTGTTTTTTATAGTTCTCAAAGCGCTCGCATTTAGCGAACACATGGCGGTCGTTGACCCAGCGCTCCATATCCTTGTAAATTCGAGCCGCATTTTTTTTGTTGTATACCATGACATAAGGCCAATATCCCATATTACGCAAGGTATATATGCGCTCAAGGTCTTGCTCTATTGTCGAGGTGTGGTTTACAAGAGTGTATACTATTGCCTTGTGCGCGTGGGGTCGAAACTCTACAATGTCCGCGTAGAGTTGTAGCTTGGGAAGTATAATATCTTTATCCTCGTATCGATCCCAGGCAAAATGGATTTCTTTAACCTTGAGTTGCTTTATGGCAAGGGCTTTCTCCTCGGTCATAAGTCTAATATCTAAACCCTGGTTAAAATCAATGCTCGCTTTACTATCCTTTAATTGCCCGAGAAGGTCGGCCCACTCGCGACACGCCAATATATTGGGGTCGTTGAGCACTATCGTCTTTTGTCCGTTCCAGAACTCCGACAGATCGGCAACCTTATAGGAGTGCCGGCCCTCTTTCGGTGCTACATGGCAGAACTCGCAACCGCGAGGACAGCCACGGGTAAGGAAACCGTAGGCCGTGTTCGTGCAGTAGTTCGGATAAAGCGAATAGTCTGGGTAAATATGCTCGACCTCTGGAGGTAGTGGTTTATCCCTGTCTGCATGGTACACCTCGCGCCCGTTATCCAGCGTGATAGCGTAACCCGTGCCACCCTTGATTACCTCGTCAGCGTTGATGCAGTCCAGAAAGTCGGGAGTAAATGAGAATACTTTGCTCATATAGACGCGGTCATATCTATCACTAAACGGCATATACCATTCCACAAGGTCACCCTGGGCCTTATGCCATGCGCTCAATTTCATAAGCGGGAGGTTAGGATAGTTTCGTCCGTCTATGTCTATAAGCCCGACTCTCATACTTTACACTTTTTGTCTGATCGGATAATCTGCATACGCCCACGCCAGCAGCGCGGCGTCGCGGCTCTCCTGGTTGGTCTGCTTGGGTAGTCCACGCATGAAATATAAAGCCTCGTCATGGGTTATCTTCCCGTCACGGCCTTTCCAAAACTTACGCAGAGGTTTCATCATGACGACCTCGAGACCGAAGTTCTCGGCGCACTCCTTGAGGTGTCGGGCGGTGGCGTGACAAAGGCCCACGCTCCTACCTTTTGCAGCGCACACGGCCTTCGAGTCGCGGCTGTTGTAATGCCAGTTGGTTGCGAGGTCGCTGTCCTCCATGACCACGGTGACAGCCTTGCCGTCGGCCTTCATAGCGGCCAGCCCGGCAAAGCGGTCAACAACATCGGGAAACGTGAGCGCCTCCACCTGGGTGAACTCACGCGCCTCGCAGTCCAGGAGGGCAAAGCCGCTCTTGCTGACGTCAGGATCAATACCAACCAGGAATCCGTTACGCTTCATTGTCTCCGTCAGTTAGTTCCTCTTTATGCACCTCCTTTTTGGGATACTCCGTATCTTCTGCTATCATTACAATGGTAGCGGCAAGGGCAGCACCCAGAAGGATTAAAAACGCAATTCCGAGAGCCGCAGCTACGGCAATCACAAAGTATTTAAGTATCGTCAGTATCATGCGTCAGCATGTTTTTCAGTTTGACCAATAGTGTGGCGTACCTCGGTAAGTGTCACCGTTATACGTCCCACGCTCAAAAATCTCGGAAGTGAAACGTCTTTCAATTTTTCCCACGCGTCTGACAATACGACCGGCACGGGTTTAACATTGAGCTCTGCGGCCCGTTTCTCAATAAGTTCCTCGATGTTACGTTTCAGTATGTCGAGGTGCTCCTCTGCTACCAGGGAATGACGGAAGGTTTCGGTCATGGTTGGCCAGATGTCGGCCTCTACCTTACGCAGTCCACCCGTGTAGGAAATGTCTGTAAAGAATAATTTACTCATATCTTTTGGTTTTGGTTGTTTCAAATATTGCTCGAAGCGGAAGCAGATATCCAGCACGTCCTTGTCCGGGATAGCCAAATACGCATCGAGGTTTTTAAGAGAATGAAGTATCGTAGCGTGGTTTTTACCCAGCAGCTTGCCGATCCGTACCGTGGAGCACCCTTGCTCATGGAGACGCTTGTATATGAGCGCCCTGTATATAGGCAGCGGGAACTCCCGCGACGTCAGGAATTGCTCGCGGGTGAGTTTAGCGGCCTCGGCAAGTATAGTTATCATGTGCTCCGCTTCCTTTGTAAATGCTTCAAGGCTATTCGCGCTGTCCGTAGGTTGTTCTCCTCCCGGAGCGACGTGGGCTTCGGGAAGGAGAACGTCAGCAGCTTCAGTCAGCTGTCCGCGTCTTTGTTGCTGATATGTACCATTGTCGTTCATTGTGCAAGTGAGTAACGGGTTACACGTTTGCCGTTGTCGAGGCGTATCGTCTCGCCTTTAATACGCAGACCGCGCTCCTTGAGGTCAAGGATACGACGGGGAAGCGACCAGCAGCCGAAAAGGTTGAGGGCCTCCATGCCGGTAATACTTTTACCGCTCTCCAGGTGCGCTTTAATCCGGGCGCATTGTGTAGCCGATGTTTCGGCGTTGAGGTTTACATTCTCCATTTGCTCGTTAGTGTTAAGTTAGTTGTTATTAGTTGTTTTTTATAATTTTTCCCAAAAGCCGCAAGCCTTGTCT
>JAEEGL013235763.1_pt1 | contig 33132 bp, 27 predicted proteins | sample 9134231 | NCBI WGS metagenome assembly JAEEGL01 (sample SAMN16246548, study PRJNA631951) | gut metagenome | biome: gut microbiome; feature: rumen; material: fiber-attached | host: Bos | place: Iran: Karaj | collected 2018-10 | reverse complement strand
TTTTCGAGGTCCTCGGGACGGATGCCGGTCTTCGGATCGACGTACGGCAGCTCGGTCGGGGCGGGCGTGGCTTCGGCGTCCGTTTCCTGCGCGGGCTTGCTGCCGAGCACACGCCACAGCACGATCCCGACGACGGCGAGCAGAACGACTGCCGCCGCGGCGACGATCCATTTCCGCAGCTTCGAGGCGATCGCAGCGGGCTTTTTCAGCGCGTCCGCGATGCGTCCGGCAAGCTCCTTTTCGGTGTAGCGCTCCGCAAAGATCGTGTTGCGCGCCATGATCGCGTTTTCGATCAGCGCGGGCGGCGTCGATCCGTCCAGATTGACCGGAATGATGTCGCGCTTTTCGGCGTCGAACCGTAAAAAAGCGTCGATCGCATCCGAAGCGCCGTTGAGCTTGTCCGACAGAAAGAACAGGACCGCGCCGCCTTTTTCCGGCGCGTCTGTCTTTCCGATCGAAAAGCCGGTTTCCTTCAGCGTGTCCAGGATCGGGAGCGCGCGCGGTTCGTCTTCCGCCGCATACAGCGGGTACAGAATGCGTTTTGCCATGGGATGGTCCTTTCTTTGTCAGTCGGTTTTCTTTGATGCCGTAATTGGTTATTCGTCCCCGATCCGCAGTTCAAAGCCGACGGCATCGCCGAGCGATCGCGCCGCGGCTTCCATTGCCTCCGAAACATGTGCGTACTGCAGGGAATGGAGCGACAGCAGCGGGGAAAGATCGGTGATTCCCGCGCAGTCGAGGTCCGCCCGTTCGAGACGGTAGAGGTTCTGAATGCCTTCGATGGAGGCTATGTTTTCGTTCCGCCGCAGTTCGATCGACACGAGCTTCTGCAGCGTGAACGCGGCGGAAACGTCCGTAAGCGATTCGCAGTGCTCGACGGTCAGCGCCTCCAGGGATTCCAGATACTGAATGCCGTCCAGCGTTTGCAGCGGCTGCATGCACAGATGCAGTTCTCTGAGTCCCGTCAGTTTTTTCAGGACGGACAGGTCGCTGAGCTTCGTGCCGGGCTCGATCGGAACGCGCTCGTCCGAATCGTTTTTGCAAAGGAACAGCGTTGCGGAATCGTCGTTCCATTCCTCTTCAATATGGTATTCGTTCCCGTCAAACAGGAAATCGCCCGCCATACAGAGCGTTTCCACCCGGTTCAGTACGGACTGCGGCAGCGTTTCGAGCTCGTCGAGCGACAGCAGCGTGATCGGCGCGTCGTTCGGCTGCCACTGCGTGTCGGGATACTTGATCTCATAGGACTCGAACACGCCCGTCCGGACCAGCTCTTCCGCCTGTTCCTTCCATTCGGGACGGATACAGAGGTGTCCGCCCTTCAGACGATACAGCGTGCTGATGTCGGTAAGCCCGTCCAGCCCCTCCAGAATAAAATTGTAGGTGTGCGCCGGATCCAGGTTTTCGAAGCATGTGAGATCGGTCATGTCGGGGAAGCCCTCGAGGTAATACGTCTGGGCGCTGAACGTCGAGAAATCGGGCAGCGTGCTCAGTCCGATCAGGCCGATCTCCTCCAGATACATTCCGTTCAAAGCCGACCAGTCGACGAGATGCGGACTGTCCTCGACATACAGCCCGCCCTTCGCTTCGCCGTCCGCCTCCGTGCCGAATCCTTTGATCTTTTCGATCCCGCTCAGGGATTGCAGATAGCCGCAGTCGTCGATCGAAAGATACCGGAACGCCGAGTCGTCCCCGAGCGTCGAAAAATCGCGGATATCACAGGTCTCCAGAGCCAGCTCGGTCTGCATATGCGATACCAGCGAAAGATCGGTGTTGACGGCGCTCCGGAGATACAGCGCATCGACAGGCACATCCTGCAGGTATTGCAGCGCCGGCGCGGGATCCTTGGTGTTCATATTCATATAGATATAGTTGTACGATTCGATCGCGCCGAAGCCCGAATAATCCGTAACGCCGAAATCCACGAAGGTGAAAATGATATTCTGCTTCGTCTCCATCTCCTTCAGGAAGTTCAGATCGGTATTCAGCGCGGCGACGTTGCTGACATAATAGAGGTGCGGGAGCTTTCCGAGTGCACTTAGATCGCTGACCGTTACGTGCTCCGGATATCCGCTCATGCTGAAGATCTCAAGCGCCGTGCAGCCCTCGACCGCGGAGATGTCCGCGAGATAGCTGACGTCCTGCAGAGCGAGGATCCTTAAATTCTTCAGATTCTCCACGCCGTCCAGCGTTCTGAGATCGATATAGCGAAGGATCAGCGTTTCCGGCGACGTGCAGTCCGAAAGGAATTTCAGATCGCCGATGGGAACGCGTTCAAGTTCCAACCTCGTCAAGCTCGGGCATTGGTCGAGCGCCGAGAGGTCGACGGAGGGGAGACGGTCGGCGTTTGCGATCGACAGCAACGTCAGCTTGGGCGGATGAAACCCGGAAAAGTCCGCCGCTTCGGTCAGATGCAGATCCAGATCGACGTCGCTGAGCTCCGCGCAGCCGGAGAGCGGAGAAAAGTCCGTAACAGTGTGTCCGTGATATTCGAACGTACGGACGACGCTGCCGGAAAGACCGTTCAGGTCCGGGATCTCGGAGCAGATAAAGATAACGCCCTTCAGTGCAGACAGTCCGGAAAGGTCGGGAAGCTCGCACCGGACGTTGGCAAGCGTCAGATGCTGCAGATTGGGCAGACAGGAGAGGTAGCTGAGGTCGCTCAATTCGGAAAACGGATACTCATGACCGTCCTCCTTGCTGTAAAAGTGCGTGCCGTCATCCTCCCATGTAGTGTAAGCGATCGCGCCGTAGTTCCGACCGTCATCGCTTTCGGCGTAATATCCGTCATCATCCGTGAAATATACGAACGCGTCGCCGACATAGACGATCTCGACGATTTTATCGAGATCCTCCGGCGGGATCTCGCCCGGAATGACCGGGGCGGGCGTGGCTTCGGCTTCCGTTTCCTGCGCGGGCCTGCTGCCGAGCACGCGCCACAGCACGATTCCGAGCACGGCGAGCAGAACGACCGCCGCCGCGGCGACGATCCATTTCCGCAGCTTCGAGGCGATCGCAGCGGGCTTTTTCAGCGCGTCCGCGATGCGTCCGGCAAGCTCCTCTTCGGTGTAGCGCTCCGCAAAGACCGTGTTGCGCGCCATGATCGCGTTCTCGATCAGCGCGGGCGGCGTCGATCCGTCCAGATTGACCGGAATGATGTCGCGCTTTTCGGCGTCGAACCGGATGAATGCGTCGGTCACGGGTGAATCGTCCCTCAACCGTTCCGACAGAAAGAACAGGACCGCGCCGCCTTTTTCCGGCGCGTCCGTCTTTCCGATCGAAAAGCCGGTTTCCTTCAGCGCGTCCAGGATCGGGCGCACGCGCGGTTCGTCTTCCGCCGCATACAGCGGGTACAGAATGCGTTTTGCCATAGGATCGTCCTTTCTGTTCGGGTGTGCGGGATCAGGGGACCAGAACGACCGTGAACGGTTTGTCCTTCGGCCATTCGATCGGCAGCATGTCGGCGCTGACCGTTACGGTTTCCAACGAAGGAAGCGCGCCGAGCGGGGTTAAATCACGGACATCCGTGTGTTCGATGTGCAGAACGCGGAGACTCGAAAGCCCATTGAGCGCAGACAGATCCCCAACCGTGCTTCCGGAAAGATACAGCTCCTCGAGCAGCACAAGGTTGTTCAGCGGTTCGAGCGAGCCGAGCGGCTGACCGATCAGGGCAAGGCGCCGGAGATAGACCGAAAGGCCGATCACGGAAAGGTCGGAGATCTTCCCGGAAAGAAGGATCTTCGAGGTGCCGGAAACGATCGTTCCGTCCGCCGCCAGGGAGACGCCGTCCATCGAACGCATGACCTGATTGCCGCAGAAGTACAGCTCCGTCAGATCCGCAAGCTCCGGCCGCAGGATATCGCCCGCGGACTTTCCGAGCATGAGCCGGACGCCGTCCTCCTGTTGGGAGTCGGGGAACGACACGGGAAAAAGACTCGGATCGATCGACGGCGGCGGAACCGGCTCCGGCGTCGCTTCGGAAACGGCCTGTGTCGGCGATGCGGTCGGCTGCGGCGGTTCCGGCGGATCGAAGCGTCCCGAGATCAGCAGGAACAAACCGAAAGAAGCGGCGCCGAACAGCAGCAGCGCGGCGAACAGCCCGATCCATTCCGCGCGGAAGGAGTCGGTCCATTTGCGGTAGAACGAGCGGCGCAGCACGCGCCACGCGCGGATCGCTTCCGCCGGATGCCCGGCGTCGGAAACCGTTTCGGCGCGGGCAAGCAGCGCCCGCCACCGGTTGTCCGGTTCCGTCGGCTCGAGCGGGATGAGCAGGATCGGCTTTTTCAGCGCGACCGCGGTGCGGATCTCGGAATAGCAGTTCGGCGAGGCAAGCGCGGTGTTCGAGAGGAAGAACAGGACCGCCGCGCAACCGCGCATGTGCAGTTCGATGTTCTTCGGCCAGTCGCTTCCCGCAGGGATCCCCTCGTCGTACCAGAGCCGGAGCTTCCGGTCGTTCAGCTCGGAGATGATGCTTAAAACCGCGTCCGAGTCGCGGTGCGAATAACTGATGAATACATAGGGACGCCTGCCCTCATACGGCTGAAAGAACACGCTCATCCGTCCGCACCCCCGATCAGCACGACGGTGTATGCCGAAAGCTCCGGATGCAGGGAATACGCATCCTTTGCCGCGCTCTGCGTGATCTCGACCGTCTCCAAAGCGGGCAGCATCGAAAGATCGGAAAGATCCTCGGGCAGCGTGCCGCCGAAATGCAGAACGGTGATCTCAGAGAGCCGTTCCTCGGTCAAAATTCCGCCGCCGAGCGTGCGGCGCACCGTTTCACGGACCGTTTTGTCCGCAAAGGTCACGGTGTCCGACTGCGAAAGGATCTCGTCCTGCCGTTCGGGGCGGAGGAGGAAAAACCACAGCGCGCCCGCCGCAACGAGCAGGACCGCCGCCGCGATCAGCACGCGCGTAAAGATCTTCAGTCCGCTGCGTTTGCGCTTGACGGGCTCGCCGATCAGCGCCTGCGAGAACCCCTCCGCGTGCAGCAGCGCGCGTTCCGTATCCTTCACGGAATCGATGGGATTCAGCTTGATTTCCGCCGCCGTTGCGTGCAGACCGATGGACAGACCGCTGTCGCCGCCGTCCGTGTTGAGACATACGACGGGCTGACCGGTGCGCTGACATGCCAGAAGCCGGCTCTTTGCGGATGCATCGCCGCGGAACGCTTCGTCCAGATACACGACCGTCAGATCGGCGGAAAGCATGTGCCGCTCCCGCCGTTCGAGTTCCCCGCGGTCCGCCGCCGCGCCCGACGCATACCAGACGCGCACGCCGCGCGCCGAAAGACGGCGCAGCAAAGCGCGAACCTTTTTCCCGCTCGCTTCGGCGAAGCAGAGGTGCAGGTACGGTTCGGTTCCGTCGTATGGGGGATACAGCGTTTCAAGAGCGGTCATGTTTCGCCTGTTCTCCGTTCGGATTTGCATATATCCAATATATTATATCAAATACGGAGAAAAAAGCAAGAAGAAGCGTATACGGAAGGGCATGGATACCGTTTTATTTCCTTTTGAAGATGACCTTGAGGGAGTCGGGAAGATTCTGGTGACGGATGGTCGTCGCGTCGAAGCGGACGGTGCGGAAGGCGAGCTGCATGATCGGACCGGCGCCGAACGCGCAGATCAGCGTACCGACGCCGACCGGACCGCCGAGGAGCCAGCCGATCAGCGTGGCGGTGCTTAGAATCGCGATGCTGACGACGCCGATCGGGATCTTCTTCACACGCTTTGCGACGCCGACCATCAGCGTATCGCGCGGACCGCAGCCGAGCGACGCGATCATATAGGTGTACTGCGTATAGGCGAGGACGATCAGCCCGGCGATCAGCATCGGGATACCGGTGAGCATGGACTGACATTGCGGGATGAGATCGAGCCGGTTGAAGAAGTCGACCGACTTGCCGACGACGATCGCGTCGATGAACATGGCGATGCCGACCGGCTCTTTCATGAGAATATCGATGAGCAGGATCGTGAGCGACACGGCGATGGACGCCGTTCCGTACAGAATGCCGAAGGTCTTCGAGATGCCGAGGTTCAGCACATCCCACGGCGCGGCGCCGATGTTGGCGCGGATCGTGAGATACAGACCGAAGCCGTTGACGAACAAGCTGACCGCCGCGATCAGCATATTGAGAAGGATCGCGCCGGTCGTCCGGTTTTCCCTGAGCGTCTCTTTCGTCATCTGCTATTCTGTGAATCTGCGTTTGTTGCGTCCGGGGAAAGTGTTGAACCGGTCGGGCATCCATACGGGATCGACGTCCTTCACCGCTTCCGCCGCGGTAATGACGGCATCGTCGTTGTCGAGGTCGATGAGCGTATAACGGTCGTTGCCCATGCCGAGCTCCTTCATATAGCTGAGCTGGCGGAGTCCGTGCCGCGTTTCGATGCGTTCGGTCATCGCCTTCCCGCCGAAGTCCGGAAGCGCGTAGATCATGTCCACGCAGGCGGCATCCGCGGCAAGGATGTCCAAAGAAGCCGCGATCCCCACGTCCGGCGTCACCACCGGCTCCGCGCCGGGACCTTCGCAGTCGCAGGAGACCGACATATTGCGCATCGTATTGATAAAGCAGATATGCGGCGCAAAATGATCGACCGTCGCCTTCGTGCTTTCGGTCATGCGCTCCATAAGCTCCTCTTCGGCGATGCTCCACATATCGTCGGATCCCTCGGCGGTATGGATCTCCTTTTTGCCGATGCGTCCGTCCGCACAGCCGATGCCGATGTTCTTGTTGGAGCCGCCGAAGCCGCCCATGATATGTCCTTTGAAATGCGTCAGCACCAGCAGGGAGTCATAGCTCAGCATGCTTTTGCCGACGTGCATGACCTTGAACCACTTGCCGCCGCGCACAGGCAGTTCCGCAACGCCGTCCGCGTCGGTGATGTCGACCGGACAGAACGTCCAGCCGTTGATTTCGAGCGTTTTCAGGTGCTCTTCGGTCGTGTAGCGGCTGCCCTCGTAATAGGTGTTGGTTTCGATGATCGCCGCGTCGGGAAGCCGCGAGGCGATCAGCTCCTTTACCCACGGGCGGGGGATGATGTTCGGTCCTTCCGCCTCGCCGGTGTGCAGTTTGATCGCAACTTTTCCGCACAGAACAGAGCTCACGCGGTCGTAGATCTTCTGCAATCCTTTTTCCGAGAGGTCGCGGGTAAAGAATACGACGGAGCTTTCTCCGCTGCGCTGTTCATACGGGATATAAACGTCGCCGCCCTTTCCGGGTACGGGGCTGTCGGTCATCGTTCGTTCCTCCTGTTGTTCCTTGTATTCATTATCGCACGAAGCGGCGCGTTCCGCAAGCGGAAATCAGCGCATCGCGTTCCGGTACGTTTCCGTCGCGCGGACCGTTTTCACGAGGTACCGGATCGCGGAGACCGGATATTCGCCCGCGGCGGTCTCGCCGGTCAGCATCACCGAAGACGCGCCGTCGAGCACCGCGTTGAAGATATCGGAGACCTCCGCCCGCGTCGGGACCGGACGGTGCGTCATGGAATCCAGCATCTGTGTCACCACCATGAAATCGCGTCCCGCCTTCCGGCAGACCGCGGCGATCCGCTTCTGCACGGCGGGCAGCTCCCACAGCGGCACGGCGTTGCCGAGATCGCCGCGCGCGATGACGATCTCGTCGCAGCAGGGAAGCAGCTCCTCAAGATGCGCGAGCCCGTCCTCATTTTCGATCTTTGCAAGCAGCCGGATGCCTTCGCCGCCCGCTTCGTTCAGTGCGGCGCGCACCGCGATCAGGTCTTCCTTCCCGCGCACAAACGGCTGCATCACCGCCGTCACGCCATATGCTTTTGCAAGCCGGATGTGGTTGAGATCTGCTTCCGTCAGGGCGGGCGTATGCATGACGACGCCGGGAAGGGCAACGCTCTTCCGGCTTCCCAGAAGTCCGCCGCGAACGACGCAAAGCAGGTTTTCGCTTTGGGTTTTCAGAAGGATTTTTCCGTCGTCCAGAAGGAGCTCCTGACCGGCCGCGGCGTTTTTCAGCGCTTCTTTCACCTTGTCCGGAAACGGGATCGCATCCGTGCCGATCCGTTCGCCTTCGGTCAGCCGGACAGGTTCGGCGAGCGTTCCGATCCGCAACTCCGGTCCCTGCAGATCGATCAGAAGCGCGGCCGGCTTGCCGCAGCGTGCGGCGGCGTTTTGATACGTTTCGATCAGAGCGGCGGATTCCGCAAGCGTGACGTGCGACAGGTTCAGCCGCATGCCGTCCATGCCCTCGGAAAGCATCTTCCCGAGGATCTCCGGATCCGCGCAGGCGGGACCGAGCGTCCCATAAATCATAACGTTTTTCGCTTGCATCGTGAAGTCCCCGCATTTCTCTCATTCGATCACATTATATTATACCATATCTGCGGATTCCCGCAACCGGAAGATCGGGAAGAAGTATTGAAAACGGGAAAAAGAACCGTTATAATGGAACAAAAGGATACAGCAAGGAGCGGACTATGAGCAGAAGCAGGATCGTGATGGTTGTCGACGCGCAGGGCGGCGGGCTCGGGAAACAGCTGATCACCACCGTAAAGAAGGAACTGCCCGAAACGCATATCATTGCGATCGGCACGAACTCCGCGGCGACGAGCGCCATGCTGAAGGCGGGCGCGGACGAAGCGGCGACCGGCGAGAACGCGGTGAAGGTCGCGGCACGGAAAGCCGATATCATCGTCGGACCGGTCGGCATGGTGATCGCCGACGCCATGCTCGGCGAGATCACGCCGCAGATCGCGTGCACGATCGCGCAGGCGAACGCAAAGCGGATCATGATCCCGTTCAGCAACTGCGACAACTTCATCGCGGGCGTCTCCGATTTCAGCATGGGGCGGCTGATCGCGGACGCGATCGACGAGCTCCGGAAAAACTTGACGTAAGCCGCTTCGCCTGATATAATATCTGCCGAGGCAGAGGCCTCCGCGGTCTGCGCCGAAGCGCGGACGTACTGTTTTTTGATTGCAAGGTAGGTCATGAAGACATACGCTTCTCTTGAAGGAGAGGTGTATGTCTTTTGTTTTCGGGGATTCGATGGAAGTCAGAGAAGGATTGTCAAAAAAAAACAGAACGCAGCGATTCGCCGTCGCTTCGCTGGCGGCGGGTGTCGTGCTGCTTGCGCTTTTATGCCTGTTCGTCGGTTCGTCGCACATGACGGTCGGAGAGTGCGTTTCCGCCCTGTTCGGAAAGGGCAGCGCGGCGCAGGTGCGGATCATTCAGAACATCCGTGTTCCGCGCATGCTCGCCGCGGTCGTTGCCGGCGCAGGACTGTCCGTTTCCGGACTGATCATGCAGACGTGCCTCAACAACTCCATGGCGTCGCCGTCCACGCTCGGCGTGTCCAACGCCGCGGTATTCGGCGCGAACCTGTCCATCATCGCCTTTGCGGGCGGCTTCCTTTCCACCGGGCACAACACCGCGAACTATACGGCGGGCATGAATCCGTATGCGGCGTCCCTGACGGCGTTCCTGTTCGCGGCGCTGTCGATCCTTCTGATCCTCGGGCTTTGCCGCCTGCGCGCGTTCCGCCCGGGCGTCGTGGTGCTGGCAGGCATCGCGATCGGCGCGGTCTGGACGGCGGCGACGACGATTTTGCAGTTTTACGCCACCGACGTCGGACTTTCCGCCGCCGTCGTCTGGACGTTCGGCGATCTCGGACGCGCCACATACCGCACGGACCTGATCATGGCGATCACGGTACTTGCGGGGATCGTTTTCTTCGCGGTCCTGAGCTGGAAATACAACGGATTGCTGAGCGGCGACGCCGCGGCGAAGAGCATGGGTGTCAATGTCGATCTGCTGCGGTTCCTTTCTCTGCTGATCGCGTCCGTGATCACGGCGGTCTGCGTATCGTTCCTCGGGATCATCGGCTTTGTCGGGATCATCTGTCCGCATGTGATCAAGCACCTGCTCGGACAGGACCACCGCGTCACGATCCCGGCGTCCGCGCTTTCGGGCAGCATTCTGCTGCTTGCCGCGGACACGTTTTCGAGATGTGTCGGAAACGGCTCTGCGCTGCCGGTCGGCGCCATCACGTCGCTGCTCGGCGCGCCGTTCTTCCTTGCGATCATATTCAGCCGGAAGGAGGAACACGTCTGATGCTGGAGATACGGGATCTTTCCGTTCGATACGGGAAACGCGCGCCGTTGGTTCTGAACGGCTTGCATCTTTCGCTGAAGGCGGGGGAGATCGGCATTCTGCTCGGGAAAAACGGTTCCGGCAAGACGACGCTGTTCCGGACGCTGCTCGGGATCCTGAAACCGGAAAGCGGAAGCATCCGCTTCGACGGCAGGGAGCTTTCGACCATGAACCGCCGGGAGCGGTCGACGTACGCCGCGTATGTTCCGCAGGAGATCCGGTTCGGCGCGCTGAGCGTCTACGACACGGTGCTCACGGGACGTATGTCGTATTTCGGATACAAGGTCGGGAGAACGGACAGGGAAGCGGTCGAGCGCATTCTTGCGGATATGCAGCTCGAATCGTTCGCCCTGCGAAACGTCGAGCATCTTTCCGGCGGCGAGCGGCAGAAGGTCGCGATCGCCCGCGCGCTGGCGCAGGAGCCGAAGATCCTTGTGTTCGACGAGCCGACCGGCAATCTGGATATCGGAAACGAACAGCTGATCCTTGCCGAAACGCGGCGGCTTGCGCATGAAAAGGGGATCAGCGTGCTGACTTCGCTGCATGATTTCAATCAGGCGACGGAGCTGGGCGACCGGTTCTTCTTTCTCAGAGACGGAACGATCCGCCATACGGGCGGCGCGGAGATCGTCACGGCGGACGTGATCCGCGACGTGTTCGACGCAAACGTCCGCGTCATCGAGGCGGAAGGAAAAAAGATCATTGTAAGCGGAGGATAAGAACGTGAAAAGAACACTTGCATTGCTTCTGGCGCTTTTGACCGCGCTCTCGCTCTGCGCATGCGCAAAGACCGCCGTTCCACCGGCGGCGGAGACGACCGCGGCGCCGGCAGCGGAAACGCCTGCCGCCGAACCGGTGAAACCGGACGAAAGCGGGGCGAACGCGCCGAAAGAGATCACCGTAACGGACATGATCGGGCGCGAAGTCACCGTCGTGCCGGGCAGTTATACCAACGTCGTCTGCATCGGCGCGGGCGCGCTGCGCATGTTCTGCTATATCGGCGACGTCGCCGATCTGTGCGGCGTGGAGGATATCGACAACACCGCGCTCTCCGGGCGTCCGAAGATGTTCGATTCGACCGCGCGTCCGTATGTGCTGGCGTTCGGCGACCGCTTTGCAGAACTCCCGTCGTGCGGCGTCGGCGGACCGCAGGCGCAGACGGCGGAGGCGGAGAAGATCCTTGCGTGCGATCCGGACATCGTCATCTCCGAATACGAGGACGTCGAAAAGGAGAACGCGCTGCAGGAGCAGCTCGGCGTGCCCGTGATCACGCTCCGTTCCGGTCCGGGGGGCGTATTTGACGACAGCTTTTTCGGCTCTCTGCGGCTGCTCGGAACGATTTTCGGCAGGGAGGAAAGGGCGGAGGAGCTGATCGCCTTTATCGGGACCGAGCGCGCGGAGATCGCAAAACGCACCGCCGATATTCCCGAAGCGGACAAGCCCGCCGTGTATATCTGCGGTCTCGGCAACTGGGGAACGACCAACCATCTGATGACGGCACAGAATTACATCGCGTTTTCCGTCGCGAATCTGAAGAACGTCGTGACCGATCTGTCCGCGCCCGGCATCCAGCCGATCGAGGAGGAGAAGTTCGCCGCGCTCGGCGAGGAAATGGACGTCATGTTCATCGACGCCGCGGCGGTCAAGAACATCAAGCCGCTTTTTGCGGAGAATCCGGCGCTGTTCGACACCTGCAAGGCGTGGCGGAACGGCGAGGTCTATCTGGAGATGGCGTACAACGCCTATTACACGAACTACGAGATCGCGCTGATCAACACATGGTTCATGGCGAAGACCGTCTATCCGGACCGGTTTGCGGATATTGACATCACCGCAAAAACGAACGAGGTCACAAAGATGTTCCTCGGACGGGAGCTTGCAGACGAGATTTTTGCCGCTCCTTCCAGCTTCGGCGGATATCGGAAGATCGACACGGAAACGTTTTTCGACTGATATGATCCAAACGGAAAAGGTCATCGCCTTTTTCGACCGTCTTGCGCCGGGATGGGACGCGGGGATGGTGCGGAACGAGGCGGTGATCAAAGAAATACTGGACAATGCGGGCGTTTCCGCAAAAAAACGCGTGCTGGACGTCGCCTGCGGAACGGGCGTGTTGATCCCGGATTACCTGAGCCGCGGCGTCGCCTCCGTGACGGCGATCGACATCTCTCCGAAGATGATCGGGATCGTGCGGTCGAAATTCGGCGGCGAACCTGCGAAATTCGTCTGCGGCGACGCGGAGACGATGAAGCTCGGCGAAACGTTCGACTGCATCGTCGTATACAACGCGCTTCCGCATTTCCGCAACCCGGAAAAGCTCGTCGAAACGCTTGCCGCGCAGCTTGCGCCGGGCGGCGTGCTTTCGATCGCGCACGGCATGAGCCGCGAGAGGATCAATGTCCATCATACCGGAACGCCGGAGGGTGTTTCCGACGGACTGATGCCGGCGGAGGCGCTTGCGTCCGTGATGGGAAAGTATCTGCATGTGACGGCGGTGATTTCCGACGACCGGATGTATCAGGTCTGCGGGAGAGCTTGAAACGGATGTGCGCCGCGGCGGCGTATGAGAGGACGGATCGTGCGGTCCGGTCGCCGAAGGAGCTTTCGGAGATCTTCCTGGAAACAGATAAAGCGGGCATGACGGATCATGCCCGTGATTTTTCCGTCGGACATTTCTTGCATATCGCCGCAGAAAGAGTTATAATCTCGTAAAAGAACCGAAAAGAGGGGGTTTCTGATATGGCGGAAGCGGTAGGCGTTCCTTTCTTTTTTGACTGGGAAGTGCAGTTCATGGAGTGGCTGCAGGCGCACATCGGAAATACCGGCGTCGGATTCTGGATCCTGTCCAATCTGTCCGCGTTCGGTGAGCAGCTTTTGCTGGTTGTGATCATGGGCTTTCTGTACTGGGGGCTCAACAAGGAATTCGGCAAATACGTCGGTCTGAACGTACTGATGGTCAACGTCTGGAATCCGATGATCAAAAACGTCGTTCTGCGGCTGCGGCCGTATATGGTGACCGATACCATCAAGCCGCTCCGGCTCGTGGACGAAGGCGCGGATCCGATGGACGTCGCCGCGCAGGGATATTCCTTCCCCAGCGGACATTCCTCGAACGCCGTGACGGTTTACGGCTCGCTTGCGGTGCATGAGAAAAAACGGAAGCTCCTTTGGGTGGTTGCCGTTGTGCTGCCGCTGCTGGTCGGCTTCTCGCGCGTGTTCGTCGGCGTGCATTATCCGACGGACGTGCTTTGCGGCTGGCTCCTGGGTATCGTTGTCATCACGCTGGTCCCGTGGCTCAGACGCGTGATCAAAAACCGCTGGCTGTTCTACGGCGTCCTGCTGCTCACCGCCGTGCCCGGCTTCTTCTTCTGCAAGACCAACGATTATTTCAGCTCGCTCGGTATGCTCATCGGCTTCATCTTCGCGGAGCCGTTCGAGGAGAAGTTCGTAAAGTTCGAGAACACCTCCAACATCTTCCGCTGCATCCTGCGCACGGTCGGCGGCGGTCTGATCTATTTCGGACTGAACGAAGTGCTGAAGCTGCCGTTCCCGAAGGAGCTTCTGGACGCGGGGAACGTTGTTTCTCAGCTGATCCGCGTACTGCGCTACGCCGCGGTGATCTTCACGGTCATCGGCGTATATCCGATGCTCTTCAAGCTGACGGATAAAATCTGGAGCAAAAAGAAGCAGGAGCCGGAACCGGAGGAAAAGCCGGAGGAAGAGCCTGTCGCGTAAAAACGTTTTGAAACAACACAGCCCGCCGTCCGGCGGGCTGTACGTTTTTACGTCCGATGTCGGGCAAGATACGCCTGTTTCTCCTGTTCGTCGGCCGCTTCGAGGGAGGAGGCGTCATGAACGCCGCCCAGATACTCCAGATGGTGCCGGAACTCATGGCGCAGAATGCCGCGCAAAAGCCGCTTCGCCTCCGCCGCGTCCGCCGCGGGATACGCCCGGTCGAAGGAGCCCTTGTATAGAACGATCTGCCGGACGCCGGAAAACGTTTTGTATACGCCCATGGTATAGAGATCATTTTCGCGGGCATACGCCGGAATGACGACGGCTTCCGACACGATCACGCCGCCGGAAAGCTCCCGGAAGAACGCCTTCGGGAATTCGTCCAGAAGCTCCGAAACGATTTGTCTGTACTCGTCAATGCCGATCATCGCGCGTCCCTTTTCGGCCGGTCTGTACTGATCGTTCCGTTTCAAAGACGCCGCGATCGGAAGCAGATTGCCGGCGTCAACGTTCGATCCCCGCCCGTTGAGGATATTATACCGGTTTTCGTCGTCGGATGCAACCAAAACCTCCCCGCAGCGGGACGATGCGGACGCAGGGGCTTTTCAATCCCTGAAAAAACTGATACAATTACCGTATCATCCATACGAAGACGGAGGATCCCGATGGAAAGCAAATCAAAGAAAACCGCGAAGCGGGTTGCGGCGGGCGCGGCGGGCGCCGTGGCGGCGGCAGGTCTGCTCGTGAATACGGCGGTGGCGGATCCCGCGGCGCTGCTGAAACCGTCCGACGGATCCGCATCCGATCCGTCGCACGTTCAGGTGGTCGACGGCGTACAGCATCGCAGCTATATTCTTGAAACGGAGGAGGACGAGCCGTATACGCTGCGAGAACGCATCTGCCTGCGCGTTCAGTCGTGGCCGCTGCCGGTGCGCGCGCTGGTGCTGCTGCCGCTCTGGGGGATCGGCGAAGCGCTGATCACGCTGCTGACGGCGCTCTGGAACTCGCCGGTCGGTCAGGTCGTTCTGCATTTTCTTCTGGAAGCCGCACTCCTCGCCGGTCTGTTCCTGATCGTGTGGAAGCTGCTGTTTCCGCACGTTCCGGTGACGAAGTTCTTTTCCCGCAAAAAACTGCCGTGGCTGATCGGCGGCGCGGTGCTGATCACAGCGGCGGACGCGCTGCTCGGCTATTACTGGGAGCCGTGGAAGGTGTGGCGCATCGTTCTGCTCGCGGTCGTCGGCTTCGTCGTACTGCTCGTGCTGTACCGCCGCATCACGGACAAGCTCCCCCTGCCGGAGCGCAGAAAGAAAAAGGTCGAGCTGATCGTGGAGTAGCCGCCGCGCACTAAGCGAGCCGGCTTCTGTGATTACGTTTCAATTCCTTCCTCTCATATATTGCACAGAATACTGCATAGAACTGCGGATTTCACGAACATGAGATTCGCAGCTCTTTTTGCCGAAAGACATGCCCGCAGCCGCCCGAGAAACAGGCATCGGCTGATCGATATTAAAGCACAATAATGATATGGATCGGAAATAATGACGAAAAAACGGAATAATCGTATAGACGGGACGCTTTTTTTCGTGGTATACTAAAACAAATATATATACGATGACGCAAATCGCCGTTCTGCAACCGCTGCAGCGTGACGCATCAAACAACGACATTCAGCAAATGAGGTCTTCTATGAATAAGGATCAGGCATTCGAGCAGCTTTATAACGAGTACTACATGAAGGTATTTCGTTATATTTGGAAAAAAGTGGGGAATTCGGATGATGCGGAGGATCTGACGCAAAACTCCTTTATGTATTGCTATCAACATTATGAGGAATTCGATGAATCCCGCTCATCCTTTGCAACGTGGCTGTATCTGATTGTCAATTCCAGAATTAAAAACTTCTATCGGGACAGAAAAACACATGTCCAATTGGAGGATTATATGGAATACCTGCCGGAGGATCCCACGCTGAACTCCGCCATCGAACTGGATGAAATGCGTGAGCAGCTGAGAGAGGCGCTGAATCAGTGCTCTCCCGTTCAAAAGCAGATCGTACTTCTGAAATACTTTGAGAATCAGAGTGCAAAAGATATCGGGAAAAAACTCGGATTGACGGAAGGGAATGTTCGTACGCAGCTCAGCAGAGCATTGTCAAAAATGGGGCAGTATGCCTCGGCGGCAGAAAGGTATTGAAAATGACTCAGCTCTACAGAAAGTCGGCTTTGGAAAAGCTCTCATCCCCCGAACAACTGGATAAGGTCCTCAGATTGTCCTCGCCGCTGTCATGGTTGGTTTTGGTCGGGATAACCCTGATCGTGATTGTTGTTATCATCTGGTCGATCGTCGGACGCATCCCGATCACGGTGACCGCATCGGGAGAAATCGCATCTGTGCAAAGCGATACAATCACAATTTATGCAAACGAGCCGGGTACGGTAAGAAGCATTGATCGGGATATAGGAACCGAAATCAATTTCGGAGATACGCTTATGACGTATCAAAATGAGAACGGAGTCGGGCAGAATGTGATTCTTTATTCCGATCAGCGCGGTTATCTGAAAAAAACGCTGGTCGAGGTCGGCGCCTCCTTCAAAGAGGGCGACGCCCTATTCAAGCTCTCTCCCATTATCAGCTATCCGGAAACGTCGCTCGTCGTTGTTTGTTATGTACCTTCCGATAAAATCCCGGATATGAGAAGGAACTACAGGGATTTGGAATTAAACGTTTATCCGGAAGGGATCGAAAGCCAGAGCAAGGGGTATATGCAGGCCCGCGTAATCAATATCGATTCAAGAAGCACTTCGGTCGGCGGAGGAGACGGAACTTCGGGAAATCAAAGTTTCGTCGTGGTTACGTGCGAGCTGTTTCCCCAAAAACCGGATATGATTCCGAAAGGCGCAAAAAACAATTTCTATTGGACAAACAAAAAAGGATACGGTGAGGAAGTGCGCAGCGGAACCCACGTCACGGTAAAGATCGTAGTAGATAAAAAAGCACCGATCGAGAAGCTGTTCTCAAAGATACGGGAGATCTGGGACAATGGCAAAAAAGACTGAGGATTCATATACTCCCGCAAACAATTACAAACGAACGCCGACGGTTTTTCAGATGGAGGCGACCGAATGCGGCGCCGCTTCATTGGCTATGATTTTCGCTTATTACGGAAATTATATCCCGTTGGAGCAGATGCGCATCGAGATCGATGTGACAAGGGACGGCTGCAACGCGGCAAATATTCTGCGCGCGGCAAAACGGTTCGGACTTGACTGTCACGGATACAGGAAAGAACCGGAATCTCTGAAGACGATCAAAACGCCGTGCATAATCCATTGGAACTTCAACCACTTTGTCGTTTTTGAGGGGGTTAAGGGGAAATACGCATATTTGAACGATCCGGCGATCGGAAGGCGAAAGCTCACATGGGAAGAACTGGACGACGGATTTACGGGGATCGTTCTGACATTTGAAAAAACGCCTGCATTCCAAACGCAGGCAAAACAGTCGACGATATTCAGCTTTATAACAACGAATCTCCGCGGTCAGTACGGGGTTCTGTTTAAGCTGTTTTATATCGGTTTACTTCTGGTCTTTCCGGGATTGGTGCTGCCTGTCTTATCACAGCTTTTCATGGATGACGTTCTTGTGAACGGGTATACGGACTGGCTGACAAAAATCCTTGTTGCGATGGGGCTGCTTGTTCTGATGAAAGCGGGACTGACCTACTACAGGAGCGTTTTGCTGCAGAAATTGAAAAGCAAGATGATGGTTTTGTCGGGACATAAGCTTTTAAGGCATATGTTCCGCCTGCCGATCAGCTTTTTCGACCAGAGATACGCGGGCGATCTTGTGGAACGTATGGACAACAACTCCGAGGTGAATGATTTTTTGGCGGGAGATCTTGCGGAGACCGTTCTCAATGTGATCATAGCTGTCTTTTATCTGATCATCCTGTTTTTGTATAGTCCCGGCATGACGCTGATCGGTTTGGCCAATACGGCAGTTCTGCTTGCGATTGTCTTTTTCAGCAAAAAAGTCATCTCCGACATGAGTATGAAGCTGCAGATTACCGGCGGGAAACTGTACGGAACGATATGCGCCGGATTGAACATCATGGACACGATCAAAGCATCCGGTGCGGAGGCGAACTATACGGAGCGGGTGCAGGGTTATCAGGCGAAGAATGCCGACCTGGAGCAGAAAATGGGGCGGTTCCAGCAGATTATCGGCGCGATTCCGAGTGCGAGCGGCGCGATCACGGATGCGTTGATGCTGATGGTCGGCGGCATTCTGGTCATAAACGGAAAAATGACGATGGGCATGCTCGTTGCCTTCAGTTCCCTGTTCGATTCCTTCAGCGAGCCGATCAACGAGCTCGTCGGCTTTGTTCAGAAGATACATACGTTGAAAGCCAATATCAGCCGCGTGGAAGATATCCTGAAACACGAAACAGAAAAACCGAAGAGGAACCCGGACAAATCAAGGGAATTCGGAAAGCTCAACGGAGATATCCGGATAGCGGATGTTTCTTTCGGATACAGCAGATTAAAGGCGCCGCTTATCGAGCATTTTGCGTTTGAACTGCATACAGGGGAAATGATCGCATTCGTCGGCGCATCGGGAAGCGGCAAGTCGACGGTTGCAAAGATCGTGAGCGGTCTGTACCATCCTTGGACCGGAAGAATCGAATTTGACGGCGTTTCAAGCGAATCCATTCCGAACAGGACCATGCGCGCAAGCATTTCTACGGTTGATCAGAACATCTCCATTTTCTCGGGAACGATCCGGGACAATATCACAATGTGGAATCCGGCGGTAAAGGACAGGGATGTCACAAGGGCGGCAAAAGACGCCTGCATCTATGACTTTATCATGACGCTTCCGGGCGGTTATGACTATATGCTTGACGAGGGAGCCGCAAATCTGTCCGGAGGGCAAAGACAGCGGTTGGAAATCGCCAGAGCGTTGGCGACGAATCCTTCTATCCTGATCATGGACGAAGCGACCAGCGCATTGGATCCCATTACCGAGAAAGCGGTTCTTGACAATGTGAAAGGGAGAGGATGCACATGCGTCATCGTTGCGCACAGATTGAGCGCCTTCCGTGATGCAAATCAGATCATTGTGATGAGGGACGGAAAGATCGTTCAAATCGGGACGCATAAGGAGCTTTCCGGGCAGGATGGCTATTATCGGCATTTGGTCGAGAGCGCATGAGGGGTACGGATATGGAGCGACAGCGAAAAAGCATCATTTTAGACGCGTCTAACAGCTTCGTAACGGATACCGATGCGGTGCGGAGATATAAAGACGGCGATGCGATTGCAAAGTTTACGGATCAGAGCGCATATCTCGTCAAAAAGGGCGAGGTCTTTGTCTATGTTACAAAATGGAAGGACGGCAAAAACGAAAAACTCTGTCGGCTTTGCAGCATGCAACTGGGAGATGTCATACCGACGTTGGCATATCAGGACGACGATTATATCCAATGGCGATTTGTAATAAAGGCCAAAGCGGGCGACGCGGAATTGGAAGAGATTCCCAAAGCGGTAACAAGCGTCGTTCGCGCGCGCTTTGCGCAAAAAGCGGAGCTTACTCAGTTTAAGGTTGAGGGATTTGAAAAAAGCATCATAGAGCAATACAAAAAGGAAGAAGTACAGGGAGAGCTGTATCATTTCCTTGTCATCAAGGGTGAGGAACAGATCCCGAAGAAGACGACCGGCTTGATCAAGCAGTTGTTTGACGATTCAAAAAACGTTGATATTCAAGACGATGACTCCTGCATAAAAGCAGTCAAATACGCTTGCAGACATTTGAAATTGAACGATATCCCGTTTGAAGAAGTCAAACAGAGCTGTATCGGCAATTTGACGGTGCAAAGCGTTGCAAACGCTGCACATTTGCTTTGCAGGGAGGTCATACTTGAGCCGAACTGGTATCGGGACGATTGCGGCGTAATTGTCGGAACGATCGGAAAAAACTATGTGACCTGCGTTCCGAAGGGGTTTTCCTACGAGATTTATCGCACCGACACGGGAACAAGGGAAAAACTGACAAAGCAGACGGCGGAGCAAATCAATCCGAAGGCATTTTGCATCCAAAGAAATCTTCCTTCCGGTGCTTTAAAGATGCGGGATCTCCTGAAATTCGGCGTAAAAGAGCTTCACGCAACGGATGTTGCAATGATTCTGCTCCTCGGATTGGTTACTACGCTGATCGGGATCCTTCTTCCGACGTTGAACGAGAAGATCTATGACGAGTATATTCCGCTTGGGAGCAAAAGCGAGCTGGTTCAGTTCTGCATGGTGATCGGATCGTTCATGGTGGGGAATCTGTTTTTCTCCGTAGTAAAGGGGCTTGCGGAATTCCGCATGCAAAACAGAATCGGATATCGCGTTCAGGATGCGGCGTACCACAGGGTGTTCCGTTTACCGGAGCGGTTTTTCCGCAGAATCGAAAGCGCGGATCTTGCACAGCGGCTGATGTCGATCGGAGGCGTCATCAATGCGTTTGTCGGTTCTGCTGTTATTACGGGGATTTCAGCATTTTTCGCGATCATCTATCTGGTGAAGATGTTCCGGTATCAGTCGAAACTGACCTGGATATCGCTGCTGATGCTGCTTGCGTTGGTTTTGATTCAGACTTCCGTTACGCTGATCGTTATGCGTTATCAGAGATCGATCGCGGAAAACACGGGCAAAGCAAATTCAAAACTGTATCAGTATTTGAACGGGATTCCGAAAATCAGAATGGCCGGAGCGGAGGAGCGCGCGATCTACGATTATATGGTTCCGTATACGCAGATCCAGTCCGACGGAATACGAATGAATCAGTTCAGCTCTGTTTCGGCGACGATAGCCGGTGTGTCTTCCACCATCTTTTCCATGGTGCTGTACTATGTTATGGTTAATTCAAAGATCTCGATCTCGATCGGCGCGTTCATGGGTTTTAACACGGCATTCGGTGCATTTTCCGGATCGTTCAGCGGATTGTTTGATAAGATGCTGGGGTTGTATCAGATGAAGCCGACGATCGAACGGTTCAAACCGATTTTCGATACCGCATGTGAAGATACGGATGATCTGCAGCTATTGGAAAAGTTGACCGGCGCGCTGAATATAAGCCATCTGTCCTTTGCATATTCGGAAGGAAGCCGTATGGTCCTGGAAGATATCAATCTGGACATCAAAGCGGGAGAATACATCGGAATCGTCGGCAGCTCCGGATGCGGCAAATCCACATTGCTGAAAATTCTTCTGGGGTTTGAGACACCCGTCAGAGGGCAGGTAACCTATGACGGCAATGATCTGAAACTGATCAATAAGTATGCGCTCCGAAAACAGATGGGCGTGGTATTGCAAAACGGCAAACTGATTGCAGGCAGTATTTATGAGAACATTACGATCACAGCGCCGAAAGCGACGCGCAAGGATGTTGAAAGAGTGATTGAGGCAGTCGGTCTGAAGGATGACATCGCACAGATGCCGATGGGGCTGCAGACGGTACTCAGCGAGAATTCGGGAACGATCTCCGGAGGGCAACAGCAAAGGATTCTGATAGCGCGGGCAATAATCAGCAATCCTTCGATCCTGATATTTGACGAAGCGACGAGCGCGCTGGATAATATCACGCAGGAAATGGTCAGCGAGAGTCTGGACAGGATGCACGTCACAAGGATTGTTGTTGCGCATCGGCTGAGCACGATTAAGAATTGCGATCGTATTATTGTCATGGACCGGGGCAAGGTGGTCGAAGAAGGCAGTTATGACTCATTGATGAGAAAAAGGGGACTGTTTTTTGACTTGGCCGTTCGGCAGATTTCGGAGGGAGGCAAATAAGCATGGCTATCGTAAGTTCGGTAAAACAGGACAGGATTATTCTGACGGAAAACGGCGCGGTTGTTCTTTCGATTGCTGAATCCGTTTCGGGAGATCTGATCGAGGTCCTGCTGGAGGGGAATCTTCGCAATGATACGAAACATTTTTTCGGAGACGAACTGAAATCGCTGATCCTTCTGAAAAGGGATCTCGTAATCGACATGAAAGGCGTCACCTATTTATCGTCCGCGTGCAGCGAGGTTTTGCTGAATATCCAGAGGACGATCGATGAAACGGAAGGCGGCTCCATGTTCCTGCGCAATGTTCCGGACGCGATCCTGAAAGATATGAAGGAATCCGGCTTGTCGGAACTGATCATGATTGAAAACCCGGAGGAATAGCGGATGGATAAAAAGATTGCTCCCTATGAGGGAAAAGAACCGTACATCTTTGTCAGTTACAGCCATCAGGATGAGGACTTTGTTTATCCGATGATCCGCAATCTTACCGAAAACGGATATCGTATCTGGTATGACGACGGTATTCATACCGGGGACAACTGGCTGGAAACCATTGCCGGACACTTGAACGGCAGCAGAATTTGTCTTGCGGTAATAACTTCAAACGCCGCCAATTCCCATAACTGCAAAAACGAGATTAACCTCGCTTTGGAGCAGAAAATAATGCTCCTGCCGATCCTTCACGAGAAATTCGAAATGTCGTTGGGAATGCGGCTGCTGCTGGGAAGTACACAGTATATAAAGGAATATGACTATTCAATGGACAACCCTTCCGACGCTGAGGCCTTTTACAATGATTTGCTGCGGGCAGAGATCTGTCAATTGTGCCGGGAAAAGGAGTTTTATCATAAACCGTTCCTCCTGCACATAAAAGAGGTCGCAAAGCAGGAACCGCAGCGGGAGTCGAAACCGGAACCGACGCCGGAGGCAAAACCGAAACCGGAACCGATGCCGGAGGTAAAACCGGAACCGACGCCGGAGGCAAAACCGAAACCGGAACCGATGCCGGAGGTAAAACCGGAACCGACGCCGGAGGCAAAACCGGAACCGGAACCGACGCCGAAAAAAAAGCCTTCGAAAGAACCGAAAAAGCCGCAGAGGGAGATAAAACCGGAATCGAAACCGGAACCGACGCCGGAACCGACACCGGAGGCAAAACCGAAACCGGAACCGACACCGGAGGTAAAACAGGAACCGATGCCGGAACCGCAGCGGGAGACAAAACCGAAGCCGGAACCGGAACCGACACCGAAAGGAGAGCCTTCAAAAGAACCGAAAAAACCGCAGCCGGAAGCAAAGCCGGAACTGATGCCGGAAGCAAAATCGGAACCGGAACCGGTATCGGAGCCGGAATGGGATGACGAAGAGGAAACAAGGGCCGCAATATATCTTCCGAAAGAAAGCGAGAGACAATTTGCTGTCCTGATTGATGTCAATTCAGGGACGGTCTACCGCCTTTCGGAACACACAACAATCGGACGCGACAAAAGCAGTCAGATTTGTCTGGCGGATAAAACAAAGACGATCGGGCGTCGTCATGCCGAAATCAGACTGGGCAACGGAAAAAGGACGACGCTTACCGACCTGGATTCCATGAACGGAACGTTCCTTTCCGGCAGGAGATTGGAAAAGGGAAGTACTGTAGCGTTGAATAACTATTCGACGATCTCGCTCGCAGGCAGGAGTTTGCTGTATCTTTCAAATGACAGCGCAAGGGCAGCTTTATCGGATCGGAAAATAGCGGCGTTGGAATGTACGGAAAACGAAGAGCGCATTGCGCTTTCGCCGAATTTTGTTCTGGGCAGAAAAAACCCGTGGCCGTCCGGTCTGTTTGGTCCAAACGACGCAGTCCAGAAGTATTTAAGCCGCGAGCACGGATCGTTTATTCTGGAAGAGAACGGGTTCCGGTTCATTGCCGGGCAGCATTCCGCGAACGGAACCTTCCTGAACCATATAAAACTTGATCCGGGGCAACGTTCCGATGTGTTGCGGGAGGGAGATGAAATCGACACCGCCGGTCGTCATACATTCAAATACATGTTTATCATGTTGCAGGAGAAAGAAATATGAAAAGAATTAATCTGGCAATCGTTACGGTTTTGTGCCTGATTCTGCTTGCGTGTTCTCCGGATGAATCCGGAAAGCAGGAATTGCCTGCTCTTGAAACGCCGCAGACGCAGCTTGACCGGGAACCGGGCACCGGATCTGACAACTTAAATCAGTCGCCATTCACATGGGAAAGGGAACTGAATAATCTGCAGTTCGTCATTGACAACAGCGGCACTCTGAAACTGACCGGAAAGAACCCCGGAACAACGATCAATGCGGAAAGTCTGAGCAATCGTGAAGTAAAAGGCCGATTGACGGGCGCCAAAAGTGTTGTGATCGGAGAAAACATCGAGGTAATCGGAGAAAACGCATTCCGTGATTTAACCGGCATTACTGCGGTCGAATTCCGTGGCAGAGTGAAAAGAATCGAGGATCACGCTTTTGACGGATGCTCCGGAATAAAGAGCATTGTGATCGGAAACGGGATTTGTCAGATCGGAGATTTCGCGTTTGCCAATTGCACGTCGGTTACGGAGTTACGGATCGGAGATGCAGACGCATGGAACAAGCTGGTAATCGGGGAATCGGCTTTTGCGGGATGCACCGCGCTTTCAAGCGTTACTGTCGGAAACGGATTGGCAGACAGCGTAGGAAAAAATGTTTTTGCAAACTGCGACTCCTTTACGACGCTTTACATAGATTCGGATGTTCCGAAGGAAATGTTTAAAAATGTTGCATCCATAACGTCCGTATCGTTCACCGGCGGAGCAAGATCGATCGGCGCAAGCGCGTTCGAGGGGTGCACCGCTCTGAACAGCATATCATTCCATTCTGCGCTGGAACGAATAGGGCAGAGCGCTTTTGCCGGGTGTACGGAAATTACGGGGATCATTATCGATGCGGATTATGTGGAAATCGGCGACTCTGCTTTTTCGGGATGCAGCCGGCTTTCCACGGTTACGATCAACGGACGGCTGAAGAGTGTCGGAAACAATGCATTTGCGAACTGCAGTTCGCTTACAATGGCAAGCATTGAATCGGATGTTCCGGATAATATGTTCAGGAAGGTTTCTTCCATTGCAACCGTTCTGCTCGGCGACAATGTAAAAACGATCGGCAAAAAAGCATTTGAGGGATGCAGCAGCCTGGACAGCATTGCATTTCCGCAGGGATTGGAGCGGATCGGAGAAAGCGCATTTGCTGACTGCACAAATATCAAGGATATTAAGATCGGAGGATCTGTAACGGAAATCGGAGAAAAAGCATTTTCGGGATGTACGGATCTGGATACGGTAAAGATTTTCTGTACCGGCAGAATGACGATCGAAGATAAAGCGTTTGCTGGTTGCAAAAAGCTGAATCAAGTGGATTTCGATTCTGCCGGCGGTGCAGAGATCTATCTGAAGGATAAAGTTTTCTCAGAGTGTTCCGAGCTAACGAGCATTGATCTGAAAGCATGCGTGAAAAGCCTCGGCAGCCGCGTATTTGAGAAATGCGAAAGGCTGCAGAAGGTGATTATTCCGAAAGCATCGGTCGGAGAAGCTGTTTTTGACGGATGTTCGTCTCTCTCCGTCATTTGGTTCAGAGGGAATCAAGCCGAATGGAAGACGCTGACAAAGAATTACGGCTGGTATGACGGAAGCTACTATTCGCCCAATCCGAGCAAATATAATTACAAATAATCTATGGCACACCCGATTGAATTGATCGGCAGAAAATATCCGCAGGTTTGTTTTCCGATTGATCGGCAAACGCGGGAAAGCGACGGATACAAAAATGCGGTGCTGCGGGGGAAGCGGGACGGTCTGCATCCCCGGGGATTCACGTTCTCTGCCGAAGATATGCTTTCGCAGATTGAGACGTCGGCGGGGCTGGTTGACGTTCTGTACGTATCCGACAGGGCGGATTTCGAACGTTGCGTACAGATGCTTGCCTATCGTTGCGAGCCGAGAGCAATTCCGCCATCCATGGGTGCAACCACCGTGATCGGGTTGATCAACTGGGAGAAGATCGACTGTCGGAAGGCGGAATACCTGCTTGCCGGCGGATCCGATTGGAAGAGCGAGTTTAAACGTTTTACCGCCGATCCGACGAACTGCCGCGACGCTTTGATCATCGTCGGGAAAGGCTATTACAGCGCCGTTCCGCCCAAACAGATGGGGTTGACGGAGGATGAATGGTTGGAAAAATCATTGGTGATTCGCATAAACCACGAACTGACGCACTTTGTTTTTCGGAAACGGTTTCCGGATGACGTAGATGCGATCCGTGATGAGGTGATTGCGGATGCGGTCGGCTTGATGACGGCATTCGGCAGATATAATCCCGAAGCAGCCCGACGATTTCTCGGGATCGAGACCGATCACTATCGCAAAGGCGGAAGACTGGAAAACTATCTGGGCGAAAGACTTTGTTTGAAGGAAGCGGTTTTGAAAGCGGACGAACTGATCGGGCGGCTGTCGGATTTGGAGCCCTTTTCAACGCAGGAAATCGGTTTTGAAAAGAGCATGGAATCTGTTTTAAAAGTTTTTTCGATTTTTCTGTAACGATTCCGTTTATCCTGTGTATAAATTGGTGATTGATAAAAAAATCATAAAACAATTTTGAAAGGGGAACAAAACCATGATGACGAACGAAATCAGAAAGATGATCGAAGAGAAGGCGCTTACGGACGATCGGTTCCTTACGAACCTGATCACGGCAAAGGATATCGAAGAAACGCAGAAGGTACTGGCAGAAAACGGATTTGAATTTTCGGTCGAGGAGATTCGCGGTTTCTGCGAGGAAGGCAAGACTCTGGTAATGGAAGCAAACGACGAGGGCGAACTCTCCGAAGATGCGCTGGAAGCGGTTGCAGGCGGAGGAAAATGGAGAGGAAGACTGCGCTATGCCTTGGGACTGCTCGGCGGAGCGGCGCTTGGAGCGGGATTCGGCGCATTCTGCGCTTTCTGTCCTGCGGCGGCAGCAGCCGTGCCCTATGTTGCTGTCGGCTATGCCGGACTTGTTACGCTCTGGGTTATGGACGGATATGACAAGTAAAGAGGACTGCACCGAAAATTCAAAGAAGGTTTTCTATTGCGTTCCGATCCCAAATGGGGTATACTTGATTCGACCGTTTGAAGGAGAAGAAAATGCAGCCACAGTTTCTTGACATATTATCGGAGCTCGCCAAAAGCGATACCGGAATGAATGAGTTGTTTCACGCAAAGTCAAGAAGGGAAATCGTTCTGGTTCTCGAAAAACACGGTATTGATATGACGGAACAGGAACTGGACGCCTACATGGAACAGTTTTCGTCGAATGACAGGGAACTGGACGAAACGGTGCTGGAAACGGTATCGGGAGGCAACACCTCAAGCGCATGGAGAGCGCTCGGCGTAATTATTCCGTATTTTGTGAAGGGCAGGAATGAATTATGAAGAATAAAACCAAGAGAAATCAGTTCGACCGCATTCCGACGGAAGTCAAAATGCAGATCGTCTCCGATATGCAGGAGATTTCAAGACATGATGCTTTTGACGCAAAAGCAGTATCCGGCGACGAATTGGACATCGAAGAATTGTCGTTCGTTACCGCTGCGAGAAAGCCGGATTTCAAGAGCTTTCTGGAGAAAACGAAGCAATCGTAACGGATTATCACCGTTCCGCATCGGAACAAATCCGACAGGGCCGCCAATGCGGCCCTTTTTGCTTCTGAGAGGGTCTGCAAAAAGATTTCAAAATGATTCGACTGATTCGGATCGGCTGTAACGATTCGGCAAGCTGCGTGTATTTATTGTTGAGATAAATCCCGGGAGGATGATTATGGATGAAACTGTGAAACGGAAGGATCCTGATAGGCGACGCGCACTTTGCTGCGGAAGCGGCTGCTTCACAGCCCGGGGACGGCCTTGCATATTGCACCGGAGACGCGGGATCGAAGGATTTGTGAAACAAAGACGTACGGGCAGGCAATCTGTTCATTGCAAAACGCCGTGCACGATTATCTTTTTTTCGATCCGGTTTCTTGCATTCGTATCCTACATATGATAAACTCAACAAAAAGAATACTGTCCGAAGGACTTTGGGAGAAAACCGGCGCGGAAAGCGGAATAACGGACGGGAAAACCTGCAGATCAAAAAACAATCAATACATGAAAAGAGATAAATCAAAAATGTTATTTCAAATATCGGCAGCATGCGGCTGCAGTATCGGACGCATACGCTCCAACAATGAGGATAATTTTTATTTCGACGGCAAATCTCTGACGGAAGAAAACACAGGATTGAGCGGGTATATCGTAAAAAAGGTTTACCTCGAAAAAGAAGTTCTTTTCGGTGTGTTCGACGGCATGGGCGGGGAGGAATACGGAGAAAAAGCATCTTATGCCGCGGTTGAAAGCATAACGGAAAAAGCGGATCGTTGCAACCGCTTCGCCGTCGGTCCGAGGGCTTTTATGCTGGAGCTCTGCGGCGAAATGAATCGGCGGATTTGCAGGCGAAGGAACGAACTGCTCGTCAGCAGAATGGGGACGACCGCCGCCATGCTGCTTTTTGTGCCGGATGAGGTGTATGCCTGCAATCTCGGCGACAGTCGGGTTTACCGCCTGCGTGACAACGAGCTTTCACAGATCTCCGTCGACGACGTGGAACGCGTACCGGAAGGGGTTCACAGGAAAGCGGGGCTGACGCAGTTTCTCGGGATTCCGGAAGACGAACTTGCGCTGGAGCCGCACATCGTCAAATGCGAGCTGAAGCGCGGAGACATCTATTTAATCTGCAGCGACGGACTTACGGATATGGTTTCCAATCTGGATATCTGTATGATTCTTCGGCAGCATATCAGCGTCAAGCAGAACGTGCAGCATCTGATCTCAAAAGCAATGCAAAACGGCGGACGCGACAATACGACGGCTATCGTGATACGGATAGACTGAGGTAAAAAAGGGGAAACAGTATGGACGAGAGGACGATCGGCATTCCGGGCTGGAGAATCATCCGGACAATCGGGAAGGGCAGCTTCGGCACGGTATACGAAATCGAAAAGGAAGGCGGATTCGGTTCGGTCGCGCATTCGGCGCTGAAGATTATTTCCATACCGGAAACGGATGCAGAGATCAAAGCATATCTGGACGACGGTTACGACAACGTCAGTCTGACGACTTTGTTCCGCAGCCGTGTTGAAGATATCACGGCCGAATTCGAGATGATGAGCAAGCTGAAGGGCTGCAGCAACATTGTCAGTTATGAGGATCATACGATCATTCAACATGATCAGGATCCGGGATACGATGTGCTGATCCGCATGGAGCTGCTGACCTCGCTTCCGGTGTATTATCGACAGAACTGCGAGCGGACAGAGATGACGGACGGCGTTGTTCGGAAGCTCGGCGTCGACATCTGCAATGCGCTGGAGCTCTGTCGGGAGTTTCAAATAATCCATCGCGATATCAAGCCGCAGAATATTTTTGTCAATCGACACGGAGACTATAAGCTCGGCGATTTCGGTATAGCAAAGACGTCGGATCATACGACAAGAGCGACCAAGACGGGGACCTACGGCTATATGGCACCGGAGGTCTATCTTTCCAAACCCTATAATGCCTCTGTCGATATCTATTCGCTCGGCTTGGTCATGTACTGGATGCTGAATGAACGGCGCGGTCCGTTCCTTCCCCTGCCGCCGGCTGTTCCGAAATCCGATCAGAGCGCGGAGGCGTTGGAACGCCGTATGTCCGGGGAGCCGCTTCCGGCGCCGAAATACGGCAGCGAAGAGCTGAAACGGATCGTTCTGAAGGCATGCGCCTTTGATCCGAAGGACCGTTACGGAAATCCGACGGAAATGAAGCGCGATCTGCAGCGTATGATGGCGGAGCAAAACGATGAGGCGACGATCGTTCCGATTTCATTTGTGCCGGAAAAAGACGCGGAAGAAGCGGACAGAACGGTCTGTAACCCGGACGAGGTGCATTCCGAAAAAGAAACGCCCGAGGGGCTCGACAAAAAGCGGTCGCCGGTTTTGCCGTATACGGAGGAAGCGGACGAAACGGTTTCGGCCTCTGCAAAGCAGCCGATAAACACCGAGAGAATGTTTGAAAAACAGCAGAGTCGGTCAAAACAGCCGTTTGCAGAGAAACCGCAGCCCGCGCAGAATGAGGCATCACATTCGGAGAATAAAAGAAATAATGAGGGCGGCAGGGCAAATAGAAGTATGGCTATTGCTTTGGCGGCTCTCGCCGCGGCGGTTGTCATCGGCATGCTGATTCTTTTTCTGACGCTCGGAAGAAAAAAGCCGTCGTGTTCCCGCGACGTCGTTCCGGAGGAAACGGATGCGTCTCAAACGGGCATTTCGGAAACGCAGCAGACACCTTCAAAACCGGCAATCACGCCCGGTGCCGATGCAGAACTGTCGGCACAGACCGGCGCTGTACCTCTTTATTCCTCGATCGACGGCGGTTGGATGCATACCGTCGGCATCAGGTCGGACGGGACGATAGCATATACTGTAGACAACGACAATCCCTATGAGTATTCCGACTGGGCGGATATCGTAAAAGTATCCTGCGGTGCAAGTCATGATTTGGGATTAAGACGGGACGGAACTGTTGCCGCCTGCGGAGGGCAGGGCTTTGGCAGCAATGATGATAATGTGTTTGGATGGCAAAGAATCAGGGATATCGCGGCGGGGAACGGCTTTTCCGTTGGAGTAAAGGATGACGGTACCGTATATTTTGTCGGGATGGAGCGTGCTTCGGAAATGCGCGACAGGATCCTTGCATGGAACGACATCGTTGCGGTAGCTGCCGGAAACGGACATGCAGTCGGACTAAAAAAAGACGGGACCGTTGTTGCATACGGAGACAATACATATGGACAATGCAACGTTGCGGATTGGAGCGACATCGTCGCGATTGCGGCGGGAAACGAAACGACCGTCGGACTGCGATCGGACGGAACGGTTGTGGCAACCGGATTGAACGATGCAAACCAATGTGACGTTGCGGATTGGAGCGACATCGTTGCCGTCGCCGCAGGATGGGGGCATACCATCGGATTGAGACGGGACGGGACCGTTGTTGCGACGGGTTATAACGAGGACGGACGCTGCAATGTGCAGGACTGGGATTCCGTTGTCGAGATCGCATGCGGCGCGTGGCATTCGATCGGTTTGAAAAGCGACGGGACCGTTGTTGCCGTGGGAATGAACAACAATGGTCAATGCGATGTAAGCAAATGGTCGGATATGCGAGTGACCGGAGGTCCCGGAAATGAAACGAAAATCGAATCAGGCGTATTCGAGCGTTTCGCCGTGTTTTCCGGAGATGATTTTAAAAAGAGGGAGCAGGACGTTTTGCGGGAGGCGGCTACCTGGACACGGGAAACGGCTCCGCAAACTTTGGCAGAGTTTCCTTTCTCGTCGGATGAGGTTTTAGAGTTATTTACAAAACTGAGATCGGCAACAGCAACGTTGGAAACAGAGAGCATAAACCAAGCCGAAAACAATACATCATTTATCTTCAGAACGGATATATGCGATATTATTCCAGATTATTATACTGCAGATATATCCTTTACATACGCGTACTTTAATTATAATGAAAATGACTGGAGCTGGGTTTCAATCGGCTCGGATAAGATTGATGTGTCAACCTATCGGCTTACAATACCGGACGATCAAAAAATGAAGGGCAACGAAATAGTAATCTATTTCACGTATGATGATATACAGATTATGGTTGCATATAACATCAGACTCAATAAGGTGTCGGCGGTATCAGATATGTATTTTAGGCCGGACAACATATGGTGGCATATCAGCGGACCGCTTTTCTCCGATCTGGATATCAGTCTATTCAATAATAACAAAGGTTATAACCTTACATACGATATAGCATCCGGAAAACTGAAACAATATACGATTGATGATTATTCATCAAACTGAAGATACAACGGTAAAACCATACACACAACAAGGGGAGAAGAAACAATGGAGGGGGAAAGGATAACCATTCCGGGCTGGAGGATCATCCGGACGATCGGGAAAGGCAGCTTCGGCACGGTATACGAAATCGAAAAGGAAGACGAATTCGGCTCGGTCGCGCATTCGGCGCTGAAGATTATTTCCATACCGGAAACGGATGCAGAGATCAAAGCATATCTGGACGACGGTTACGACAACGTCAGTCTGACGACCTTGTTCCGCAGCCGTGTTGAAGATATCACGGCCGAATTCGAGATGATGAGCAAGCTGAAGGGCTGCAGCAACATCGTCAGCTACGAGGATCACAAGATCGTACAGCACGAAAACGATCCCGGATACAATATCTATATCCGCATGGAGCTGCTGACGTCGCTGCCGGCACATTTCGGCAGGGTTTCTTCGGATGAACGGACTCTGGAGCAGAACGCAATCAAACTCGGGAGCGATATCTGCACGGCGCTGGAGCTTTGCGCAAAGCACCGGATCATCCATCGCGACATCAAGCCGCAGAACATCTTCGTCAACGATAACGGAGATTATAAGCTCGGTGATTTCGGGATTGCAAAGACGTCGGATCATACGACGAGAGCGACAAAGACGGGGACCTATGGATATATGGCGCCGGAGGTGTATCTGGGAAGGCCGTATAACGCACAGGTCGATCTGTATTCGCTCGGTCTGGTGATGTATTGGATGCTGAACGAACGGAGAGGTCCGTTCCTTCCGTTGCCGCCGGAGGTGCCGAAGCCCAGCCAGAATGCGGAGGCGATGGAGCGCAGGATGCGCGGGGAAGAGCTTCCTGCGCCGAAAAACGGCAGCGATGCGCTGAAGAGGATTGTTCTTAAGGCATGCGCCTTTGATCCGGCGGACCGTTATGCGGATCCGACGGAAATGAAGCGTGATCTCAGATGTCTGTCTATCGATGAAGAGGAAGGCGTGGCAGAGGATGAATCGACCGCACATGAAACATCTGTTCTCAATACGGCTCGGCTTGACGAAACGGTCGCGTCAAACAGAAAGGATCCCGAAAAGGATCGGGGGCGTCATGATTCGGATGCAACGGTCGGGATTTGGCCGGGCAGTTCAAACGAGAAGCCGAGGTACTGCGTTCAGTGCGGAGCAAGGCTGACACAGGGGGATCGGTTCTGCACGGCTTGCGGAGCAAAGCAAATTCCGTCGTCAAGCCCGAAGAAACCAGAGACAACACCGGCAGGACCGTCTTCTCACGGGAAGCCGTCGCCGGTATATCGAAGTAATCCGCAGCCGGATGAACCTGTTGAAAAAGCAAAAGCGAGGAATTCCGCGTCAAAGAAGACGGGACTGATTGTCGCGCTGTCCGCCGTCTGCGCAGTATTGCTGATTGTATTGATCGTTGCTGTAATTGAATCGGGAAAGGGACAACCCACAGCGACGCAGAACGCCGGGGGAACGAC
>JAEEGL017000122.1_pt1 | contig 33133 bp, 23 predicted proteins | sample 9134231 | NCBI WGS metagenome assembly JAEEGL01 (sample SAMN16246548, study PRJNA631951) | gut metagenome | biome: gut microbiome; feature: rumen; material: fiber-attached | host: Bos | place: Iran: Karaj | collected 2018-10 | reverse complement strand
TTGGCCTTTGTGGGGAATATTTTCTCAAGAGGCTTCTTCCATGTATCAAGTGCATCGGAAGCCGAAACGGAATCACCCTTAAATGAGAATACTCCGTCATCAGTAACAACGCCGACAATTTCATGATCGATATCAAGATCCTCGGCATCCAATCTGCTCATCTCAACGAGAAGATCGCCCATGTTGTTTTTAAACAGATCTTCAAGTTCAAGGCTTTCATCAAACTTAACACCGTTTCCGTTACCGAATGCCATCTTGGCAGCCGCTACGGCAACGCCGCCTGCATCAAGCGTATAAGCCGCTTTGATTTTTCCTGCGCCCGAAAGCTTGTGTATTGCCTCAAAAAGTTCCATTGTACTTTCATAGTTGGGCATATCGTAATCATCGCGTTCGATCTCAAAATGTACCAAAACATCGCCCGCATTCTTAAGTTCGGGAGTTATCACGTCTTTTTCTTTTGCCACATCAACCGCAAAAGAAACCAAAGTAGGCGGAACATCGATATCGTTAAATGTTCCGGACATTGAATCCTTACCGCCTATCGACGGAAGTCCGAATCCTATCTGCGCATCGTAAGCGCCGAGAAGTGCCGCGAAAGGCTGGCTCCAACGCTTGGGATCCTCGGTCATACGTCTGAAATATTCCTGGAAAGTAAATCTTATCTTTTTGGCATCACCGCCTGCCGCAACGATCTTTGACATCGAAGAAAGAACCGCATAAACCGCACCGTGATAAGGCGACCAGCTTGAAAGATAAGGATCGAAGCCGTAACTCATCATCGTAACGGTATCGCTTGTACCTTCAAGTACCGGAAGCTTGGCGACCATGGTCTGGATCTCTGTAAGCTGTTTCTTTCCGCCGTAAGGCATTGTAACCGTGCCCGCACCGATCGAGGAGTCGAACATCTCGACAAGTCCCTTCTGTGAGCACTCGTTAAGATCCGAAAGCGAAGCCTTCAATGCATTTGCAAAAGAATCCTGCTTAACTGCCGCTTCAACAGCGGGTACAGCCGTCTTCTTAAAGTAATTCTCATTTTCATCGGGCATATCCACAAATACGCCTGTTTCCTGATGAGCTCCGTTCGTATCGAGGAAGGCTCTTGAAAGATTGACTATATCCTTGCCTCTCCATGTAAGTACAAGTCTGGGCTCTTTTGTGACCGTGGCAACCTTGACGGCTTCAAGGTTTTCCTCATTTGCATACTCAAGGAAACGGTCCGCATCTTCAGGCGATACCACTACAGCCATTCTCTCCTGCGATTCGGAGATCGCAAGCTCGGTACCGTCAAGGCCTGCGTATTTCTTGGGTACAAGGTCTAAGTTTACCTTAAGACCGTCGGCAAGCTCACCGATAGCAACGGATACACCGCCCGCACCGAAGTCATTGCACTTCTTGATAAGTTTTGTAACCTCGGGACGTCTGAACAGTCTCTGTATTTTTCTTTCCGTAGGAGCATTACCCTTTTGTACTTCCGCTCCGCAGGTCTCGATCGAACTTTCCGTATGTACTTTTGAAGAACCTGTTGCACCACCGCAACCGTCACGACCCGTACGGCCGCCCAAAAGAATGATTATATCTCCCGGATCCGATGTCTCTCTTATTACGTTGCGTCTCGGAGCGGCACCCATAACTGCACCGATCTCCATTCTCTTTGCAACGTAATCGGGATGGTATATTTCTTTTACATAGCCTGTTGCAAGACCGATCTGGTTACCGTACGACGAATAACCTGCCGCAGCTCCTTTAACAAGCTTCTTCTGACTTAACTTTCCTTTAAGTGTTTCGGTTACGGGAACGGTAGGATCTGCCGCACCGGTAACGCGCATCGCCTGATATACATACGAACGGCCCGAAAGCGGGTCTCTTATGGCACCGCCCAGACATGTTGCGGCACCACCGAAAGGTTCGATCTCGGTAGGGTGGTTGTGTGTTTCGTTCTTAAAACTTATAAGCCATTCTTCAGTCACTCCGTTTACTTCAACGGGTACGACTATCGAACAGGCATTTATCTCATCGGATTCTTCCTGATCGTCAAGTTTTCCGTCTTTTTTAAGCTTTCTCATTGCGATGAGCGCAAGATCCATAAGACACACAAACTTATCGGGTCTGTCCTTAAAGATTTCTGCTCTTGTATCAAGATAGCTTTGATATGTGGTCTCTATCGGAGTCCTGTAATAACCGTCGGCAAACTCAACGTTTGTAAGCTCCGTAGAGAAAGTTGTATGTCTGCAGTGATCCGACCAGTATGTATCGAGAACCCTTATCTCGGTCATGGAAGGATCTCTGTCTTCTTCATTCTTAAAATAATTCTGGATATGGAGAAAATCCTTAAATGTCATGGCAAGCCCCAAAGACTTGTAAAGATCTTTAAGCTTGTCTTCCTGCATATCCTTAAACCCGTCAAAGATCACCACGTCCTTGGGTTCGGGGAAGTCTGTCTTTAAAGTCAAAGGCTTCTCAAGTCCGGTCTCCCTTGAATCGACGGGGTTAATGGAATTCTTCTTTATCCTGTCAAATTCATCGTCCGTAATGTTACCGCTTATCACATATGTTACAGCGGTCTTTATTAACGGATTTTCATCCTCTTTAAGAAACTGTATGCACTGAACCGCGGAATCGGCACGCTGGTCGAACTGTCCGGGCAAGAATTCAACGCTGAATACTCTGTCTCCTTCGTTCAATTTAAGGTTTTCAAAATAAATATCATCTACAGGCGGCTCGCTGAATACCGTCGTGGATGCGAGTGTAAATATCTCATCCGATATATTTTCGACGTCATAGCGGATCAATACCCTTACATCGGTAACTCCGTCTATGCCCAGAAATCCCGAAATTTCCTCCTTAAGTTCCTGTGCCTTTACGGCAAAGGGTTTCTTTTTCTCAACGTAAATTCGTCGTACATTGCCCATTTTAAAATGGTGCTCCTTTCATTTATGCTCGTTTTTTAATGCAAAAACAGAATCCAAAGAAACTGCCTTTGGATTCCGCCGATTGTTTATTCTTCGTCTGCAAGAAGACCGCTCATTATAAAAAGTAGTTCGTTGTCTATATCCTGCTCCGTGACCCCTACGGTATTGGCCGCTATCTTAAGCCCCTCTATGACATACATGATGTTACGGGCCGCCCCTTCGGCATCTTCACAATATAACTCACCGTTTTCCGTACCGTTCTCAATAAGATGTGTAAGAACGTTAACGGCGGACGAAAACCGGTCTTTGTATATATTTAAGGTATCTCCGCCGTTTTTCTTGGTGAAAAGATACTCATATATCGCTACGGAAAGATTGTCCTTTTTGGACAGAAGTTCCTTCTTCTGTTCTTTTAAGAACAGTGCAAGAATATCACCTGCGGTGGCATCTTTGCGGGAACGTGAAAAAACATCGTCATTTTCCGACGAATCAAGTTTGATGAGTTCCAAAAGGATCTGTTCCGTGCTCTCGAAATAGATATAAAGCCCTCCGCGGCTTATCTCGCAGGCCTCAACAATGTCCTTCATGGTGACATCCTTAAAGCCTTTTTCCGAAAACACTTTTCTGGCGGTATCGAGAATATACTGTTTTTTCCGTGCCGCTTTATCGCTCATTTTAACTCCTCCCGTTTGATCCCGCTTATGCAAGCGGTGCGTCCCATATTTCCAACAATTTTTTCATTTTCTTTAATACAAGAAGAAAAATCCCTTCGCGAACCGCATCGGTCCACACGATACCTTTTGTAATACCGCCTTTTACATATCTTGTAAGAATGCCGCAAAGAACATCACCGTCCTTGACCCCGGCATCCTCTATCGCACGTCTTTCATCTTCAAAAGTCTTAAGCCCGTATGCCGAATAAATATAACGATAATTATCGTACATAAGCCCTGTGGCATCCGCTTCTTTTACAAAACTTAAAAGCGTTGCATCATATACGGGAAAAGAAACCGACGTCTTTGAAATATCGTTGTCATTATAGACCCTTGATACCGTAGCTCCGCTCTTTTCTTCGAGCCATGGTATGTATGCAAGAAGCCTCTCTATCTCTGCGCGGTGTTCCGTAAGCTGAATATCTACCATATATTCAATCTCCCTGCTTATATTCGGTATTGCTTAATAAATATGAACATAAAAAACCAAAGTAACATTATTTTAACATACTTGATAAAAAAGGCAAGAAGTTAGCACTAACCTTGAACATTTCCACAAATATTGTATAATCAAAGGGTATTCTTGTGGATAGTTTTACTATTATTTGCAATTTGGAGGGTCTATGGCATCAAAAGAACTTAATCCCGGAACGGTCATCGTAACCTCGGGACAGGTTTTAAACGCTGTGCATTTGATTACTCAGGGCTCTGTAAGAGCTTCTTTTCCGGGGGGAGAGATAATACTTAAGAAAGGCGATATCATCGGGCTGTGCGACATAGCTTATGATTCGCATTTTTTTACCTATACCGTTGCCGATACGGCCACTCTTCTTTCTTTTCCCCTTAAAACAGCCAATTCACTCAAAGAAATAATCACGGGAAACACCGATGTTTCCAGGATGTTCTATACTTCCATGATCAATCAGGTGCTTGCGATCCTCGTTCAATATGCCCGTCTTAAGGAAAGCTGCGGCGAAGTCTATCGCTTAAGCCTTGAATATTACGATAAATATATCAATATCTGCAATTCAAACGGTATCATTTCCAGATCCCTGCCTCAGTTTGAGTCGTTTGCACCGCTTTCTTTGGAAGACGATATTGAACCGTGGCTTCTGGGTTATTATGCCTCATACCGCGAATTTCCCGCTGAGATCAATCAGCTCCTTCCCGGATTTCCGGCATATATAAACGGTGCCCTTAATCGTTCGAGCACCGATATCCATTCCGCTTTCTCGGTAATGGAAGACATGAATGACTATTATACCGAAAAAATGTCCGTATTTATGCAGGAAAACGGTATCGACATGTTCGATATGTATTCGGGGCTTTTATATCGTTTGGGCCCTGATTCGCCCGACGGCAATGCTGTAAAAGAAAGCATCGATCAGATGATCGAGTATATCAAGACCCATCCGGGTATCGACACGGACCTTGTATATGAAAGAGTTTCGGCATATCGTACAAAGCTTCAGGGGCTTTCAACCGTTACCGCCGAGGAAAGCGAGCCCGAGGAAGTATCTCCTCAGGCTGTCAAAGAACTCGCAAACTCTTTGGACGTTATCCTCGATTATTCGGGTGTTAATGAAGACACGGCAAATAACTTCAGAAAATGCATAATGCAATATAAGAAGTTGAGCGATAAAAGCTCGACCGAAGACAATGCCCGCGCCTTAAGAGCGGAAATATCAAAGCTCTTCTATCAGGTATATGCCGAGGCTTTTATAATGAGCGTCAAGGATAAAGTGGTGCCCACGATCCTTAAGATGTTCTTTAACTTCGGCTACGTGGACGAAGAACTTGCAGGGATCGAAAATGCCAACTATCTGTATAATCTTGCGGAGCATTTTGCAGGCGACAAAAAAAGCGGAGTCTATACCGCTTATGAGTGGTTTTATAACATATATACCGTTGCAAAAGATCCGAGCCGCAATGAATTTGACGTAGATTTTCTTGCATACCTTCATGAGCAGAAGGTAACCGCAAAGATTTCTGCGGAAGACGAGATCCGTCTTGCCAACGATCCGTTTGAAAGGATTAAGTTCGAGCTTGAAAATATGTTTCCCATGGTCAATAAGATCACATTCGGAAGGCTGTCGACCTTCTGCCCAATCTTTTCCGAGCATAACATAATAAAACCGTTAAAATCCTGTCTTGTTACCGTAGACAGTATTATCGAAAGTATCAAAAAGGTTAAGCAGATCGATTACAGCGCTTTCTATCGTGAAACCGTTTATACAAATGAAAAAGCAAATATTCCCAAAGAATTTATCGGCGTCGAAGTATTTCCCGACGTGATCCTTATGCCCAATATAGGGACAAGAGGTGTAATGTGGCAGGAAATCGAAGGACGCAAGCGTACCACTCCCGCCAGATTTATGATCTCGGCATTCCATCTCGAGGACCTTCCCACGACTTTTGTGCGCCTTGTGGGCGAGTTCCGCTGGGAAATGTGCAAGCGTATTCAGGGTGCCCGTTGGAACGACGTTTCCGACAGATCTCTTACAAGCGAATATTTCGATTATGTACAGTTCTATCGAAAGAACAACGAGCTTTCCGCGGAAGCAAAAGAAAAAGTTAAGCAAAGCCTTATAAAGTCAAAGAATTCCTTTAAGGAAATGTTTGTAAGGGATTATATCACATGGGTATTGTATGAAGGCACCGGTTCACCGAGGCTTAACAAGATCGCACGTACGATAATGAGCACATATTGCCCGTTCCCTAAAGAGCTGCGCACAAAGATGGGCGCAAATCCCATGTTTAAGGAGATCATCGATCATTACGAGGTAAAGACGGCCCAGAAGCTTCATCACCTTGATAACGTGATCCAGAAGTTGAACTCTTCAGGTATCCCCGTGCCCAAAGAAATAACCGAACACAGAGCTTATATAGAAGGAACCGTTTAGTCTTATCCTGGGAACGGAAAGCGGATAACACTTGGCTCAAAATAATTCTATTTTTTCTCAAAATAGTTTTATATCTTAGATACTTGTATGTTATTATGGCATTGTCAATAAGTTATTTATTGCATTCCAAATAAAATTCCCCTTTTACTAAAAGAGTTCGACCTATGGTCGAGCTCTTTTACTTTATAGGTAATTTCTTCGAAATTACCTATAAAGTAAAAAACGCTCCGCTAAGGATGCGCACTCGCGCGAAAGGTATTTATTGCTTTCGGCAATCGCGCTCGGCGCGGGCGTATCGCAAGCGATACGCTTTGTTCATGCAGATATCCATATGTATAAAGTAAAAGAAGTCCGGGATACCGGACTTCTTGACAGGGGCAGTAGGAATCGAACCCACATCGATGGTTTTGGAGACCACTGTTCTACCTTTGAACTATGCCCCTATTTGTTTCTTGGATTTTACCAACGAAACAGATTATAGCATGGAAGTTTTTTATAAGCAAGCATTAATTTAAGCCATCATAACGGTTGTAAAAAAGTCGCTTAAATACTTATTTCGACTCCTTATAAGTTGACCGTTTTGATGCTTTGGCGATCGACTCTCTTTCTATAAACTCCGGTCTTAACATAGTCTTGCTTATCGATACCTTATGGATAAGCGAGTTAAGCGTGAAATAAGCGCACTTGCCAAGTTCCAGTCTGTCCTGCCGAATTGTTGAAAGCGTCGGTGAGATCTCAGTTGCGAGAGGTATATCGTCAAAACCGATAACACTTATATCTTCGGGAATTTTAAGCCCTTCTTTTTCACAAACTTCATATACACCCGAAGCAATAAGATCGTTTCCGCACAGGATCGCGGTCGCACCGGCCTTAAGCATGCCCGGTACATGGTAACGCGCACTGTCTGCAACATAGTAACCGTAAGCCGTAAGTGCGGGATCGGGTTCAAGACCGTTTTCTTTCATCCCGTTTTCGTATGCTTCCTGGCGCCTGTCGGATACCCAGGAGTTCGGCGAACCGTTTAAAAATGCTATTCTCTTATGCCCAAGTTTGACAAGCTGCTTGATGGCAAGATTTATACCTTCATCGGAATCCGTTCCCACATAACCGACATTACGATTTAACGGAACATAATTATCAAGAAGAGCGGTCGGAATATCCGTCTTTGATATCTGCTTCATCCACAGATCCTGAAGTGCAAATCCCATTGCAAATGCACCCGAATACCCATGCTTGAGCATGTACGTACTGTATTTTTCGCGGGATTGAAAATTTGAATTGACCCTTACTACATTGACTGTCCAGTTATCTCTGTATGCCATCTGTTGAAAACCCAGGATAAGATCGTGTCCGAAATCCTCTTCGTCGGCAAATTCCATGTTTTCAACGAAAATAACAAGCTTCTTATGCTCTTCCTTACGCATCTTTTTGGTCTTATATCCCATTTCGACCGCAGTATCAAGCACAAGCTGCCTTAAATCTTCACTTATATCGGGAGCTCCGTTAAGCCCTTTTGATACGGTACTGACAGCCACCCCGAGTCTGCTTGCGATATCTTTGATTGTTGTTGCCATAGCCGTTCCTTTTCTTAAATATGAAGCTTTTAAAAAGTATATATGAAGCGAAACGCTTTTTCAAGTTAATTAACTAAAACATTTTGGTAAAAGAAAAATGGCTGCGATAATTATTTAATGAGCGCCAAAATACTTCGATTTTCTTGACTTTATATGCTCTTACGTGGTAAATTTTAGGTAGTTACGAAAAATTACGAAATTATTTGGAGGCACATCTTGAAATCGCTTGAAAGAGGCGCCGGAATTCTACTGGCGATCAGCAGTCTACCCTCAAAATACGGTATAGGAACAATGGGTACGGAAGCCTTTAATTTTGTGGACACATTAGTGGATCTGAGGCAAAAATACTGGCAGGTGCTCCCGATAGGTCCATCCGGTTACGGAGACAGCCCTTATCAGGCTTTTTCCGCTTTTGCGGGAAATCCCTACCTTATCGATCTTGAAAGTCTTGTTCGCGATAAGCTCCTTTTCCCCGAGGAAATAAATGCCTATGATTGGGGCAGCGAGGAAAACGAAGTGGACTATTCTCTTTTGTTCAGATCAAGATTTGAAGTCCTCTATAAAGCCTTTTCGAGATTTGACCAATCAAGTCAAGGATATGCTTCTTTTGTAAAAGAAAATGAATACTGGCTTTCCGATTACTCTCTTTTCATGGCGCTTAAAAACCGTTTTGACAATAACGAATGGCAGTCCTGGGATGATGATATAAGAGATCATGAACCCGGAAGCGTAAACAGATATACGGAAGATCTTAAAGACAATATCGCGTTCTTTAACTTCATACAATATGAATTTTTCTTACAGTGGGATAAGCTTAAAAAATACGCCAATGACAGAGGCGTAAAGATCATCGGTGAGATCCCGCTCTACGTTTCGCCCGACAGTGCGGATGTATGGGCACACAGGAATCTCTTTAAGATAAATAAAGACGGCTTTTTCGATGAAGTAGCCGGCTGCCCTCCGGATGCATACTCAAAAGGCGGGCAGAAATGGGGCAATCCCTTATATGACTGGGATGAGATGGCAAAGGACAATTACTTATGGTGGTACAGGCGTGTCGCGATGAATGTAAGGCTCTACGATGTCATTCGCATCAACCATTTTGTGGGGATCGTTAAAACTTATGCCGTTCCCGAAACATCCCCGGACGGAACTGTCGGAAAATGGTATAAAGGCCCCGGAAAAGCATTAACGGATGTGATCGAAACAGCGGCAAAAGATACCCCTGTTATATGTGAAGATTTCGGAACAGTCGTTATCCCTCAGGTAAGAAAACTCATGAACAAGCTCGGCTGGCCGGGTATGAAGGTATTATTGTTTGCCTTTAACGAAGATCCGTCAAACCCATATCTTCCGCATAATTTCGAAGATAACAACTGTGTGGTGTACGGCACCACTCACGACAGCGACACTCTTGTCGGACATTTTAAGAATATTGACGATTATAAGCTGGCATTTTTGTATGAATATCTGGGTGTAAAGAAAAAAGATGATATTCCGAACGCTTTTATAAGGCTGGCTTACTCTTCCGTCGCCGATGTGGTAATATTACAGATGCAGGATATTTTAATGCTCGGCAATGAAGCCAGAATGAACCATCCGTCCACGATAGGCGCAAACTGGAGATGGCGGCTTTATCATGACGCGATATCCGAGGAAAGACGCAGCTTTATAAGAACACTCGCAGGTATATACAGACGATGACAGAAGAAAAAGACTTAAGAGCGATACTGGTAGCCGTCGATAGCGGAAGCTTAGATTTTGAATACATGCTCGATGAGATGAAAAGACTTATCAAAGCATGTGAAATGGAAGTCTGCGGAGTTTTGATACAGACTCTTGCAAATCCAAATCCGGCCACATATATAGGAAGCGGCAAGGTATACGAGTTAAAAGAACAAGCCCGGATACTTTCGGCTGATTATTGCATTATCGCCGACAATCTGTCTCCGGCACAGTTAAAAAACCTGACAGATACAGTCGATACGGCCGTTCTTGACCGAACCGGTCTGATCCTTGAGATCTTTGCAAGAAGAGCCAAAACCCGTGAAGCACGCCTTCAGGTCGAAGCGGCAAATTTAAATTACCTTCTTCCAAGGCTTGTCGGCATGCGTACAAGTCTGGGGCGTCAGGCGGGTGCAACCGGTTCCCTGAGTAACAAAGGCCGCGGCGAGACACAGCTTGAGCTTGACCGCCGCCACATAGAAAGACGCCTTACGGAAGTAAGACGCGAACTCAATTCGATCGACCATGACAGGGGAGTGCAAAGAGCTCTCCGCACCAAAAACGATATTCCGATGGTCGCACTTGTAGGCTACACAAATGCCGGCAAATCAACTCTTATGAACAGGCTTTTGACTCTTAATAAGACCGAAGAGGAAAAAATGGTCTTCGAAAAAGATATGTTGTTTGCGACTCTGGATACTACGGTAAGGCGGATTGACTGTGATGATAAAATAAGTTTTCTTTTATCCGATACGGTCGGTTTTGTAAGCAATCTTCCCCACGGACTGGTAAAAGCGTTCCGCTCCACACTTTCCGAAGCGCGCAATGCCGATCTGCTTTTGGTGGTCCTCGACTCCTCCGACGATTATGTAAGAGAACAGCTTGAAGTTACCGAAGATACATTAAAAGAAATTGACTGTACCGGTATTCCCAGAATATATGTATACAATAAATGCGATAAGCTTCCTGTTGTACCGGCACCCGGAAAACACAGCAAAGACAAAATATACATATCCGCCAAAAACGGTGAAAACATCGATGCATTAACGGATCTTATAAAGGACGAACTCTACAAAGAAAACGAGATCATAGAAGCTACGATCCCGTTTGACAAAGGAGCATTGCTAAATCTCATAAATGAAACGGCCACAGTCCTTGAAACCGACTATTCCGAAAAAGGCACCTTCATAAAAGCAGAAGTGACCAAACGTCTTAAAGGAAAACTGATATCGGAAGGCATAAGCCTTTAGTTGTCAAAAATGCCGCCACAGGCTTTAAAGCCCGGGGCGGCATTCATTTTTTCTGTTTATGAATCGAAGAATGTCATGCCTTTTTCCGTAGTGATACGTTCAGCGGTAGGGTATGTAAAACAAGGTCTGTTCTTTAAGCAGTCAAGGAAAAGTCTTGCTTCATAGCGTGCCATGTTAAGATCGTGAAGAATGTAATTGCCGCAGTTTTCGGGAGTTGCACCCGGAACAACATCATCATACTCTGCCATATGCTCAAAAGCGCGGATCATCAAAGGATGGATCTCTTCGGGAGTGGGATGACCTTTTACGATCAGGTAGCAGCCTGTAAGGCAGCCCATGGGCCCCCAGTATATGATCCTGTCTTTCCATTCGTCATCATTACGTAAGAATGTTGCGACCACATGTTCAATGGTATGCATCGCGTTCGGATGGATCGCAGGCTCTGCATTGGGCTTTTTCATACGGATGTCAAAGGTTGTGGCAAATTCACTTCCGAGAGTATCAAGGCGTGATTCATATATACCGGGCACGATCTTTGTGTGGTCTACCTGAAAGCTCGGTATCATTTCGGGTTTTTTATCTGTATTCATAGTATAACCTCCGGTTTTTATTCGTATAGACAAGATTCAGTGTACATAAAGAATCATTGCCTGTCAAACAAACGGTCATAAAGACTGCCCCGCATTTTATGCGGGGCAGTCTTTTGTATAAACTTTTAATTATGTTCCGCGAGGTATAAAGATACGCGGTTTTGAATGATTCCTGCCACTTCTTTGGGATCCTTGCCTCCCTTAAATACCGAACCGGCTTCTTCGGTTATGATATTGATTATATCATCGTTATATTCACCGGGAAGTTCAACCTTATCAATGATCCCTTTGACGAGTTCTATATCCGAATCTCTTATCGGACCGTACTCGATCATAGTGCTGCCGGTAGAAATACCACCGCCGCCTCCTTGTTCCTGCATTGACTTTGCCACAATATCAAAACTTGCTTTTCTTATCGGGAAGCCGTCCATATGATAACTTCCGTTCTGATAGGATTCAAGCATGAGATTTTTCAAAAAACTCCATGCCTCTTCCTGATTCTTGGATGTTTTCGGGATCGAATAGCCGCTGTTGAAGCCTATTAAATGTCCCGAACCTTTATCTACCGGATATCCGGTAAATTTGACATTTCCGTTCATAAGCTTTTCGTATACCTGGATATCTTCAAACCTTGAAAGACTCATCGGAACGACCACAAGTTTCTCTTCCTGTATCTCTTTAAATTCATCGTAGTCCATATCGAAATCGGGTTCTCCCGATCTAAACTCCGAAGCAAATTTAAGAAGCTTTACAAACTCTTCGTTGTCAAAATCGCACGTTCCGTTTTCCATATCCAAAAATTGGGGATACGCATTTAAAAACACCGACAATATCAATTCGGCTGTCGCAGGACCCATGAAATTTTTGCCGACTTTTTCCTTTATTGCAATAAGCTCATCCATCGTGATCTTATCAGACTGAACATATTTTCCGTTTATGAGCATTGTCTGAATATCAAAGCTTGGAGAAAGCGAATAGAGATGACCGTTTGTACGCATGGCCTTCATAACGCTTTCATAATAATCATCTAAATTTATTTCGGGATCCTTTTCAATATAATCGTCAAGGGCTATATAATTTGTATCATTTACAGCAAGACTGGCTAACTCACGGCTGTCCACAATGTCCACTTTTCCTGCAAGGATATCGTTTTTCATGGCATCAGCGATCGCTTCCCAGTCATAAGTATCACTGTAATTGACCACCTTAACTCTGACATCTGTCTGCGAACGGTTATAGCTTCTTACGAATTCTTCAATAGCATAGTCGCCGTAATACGAAGCCATTATAAGGGTCTTTCGGCTTCCGTCGTCTTCTACTTTTTTCAGGATATCAATTGCAATACTTTCTTCTCCCGTTTCGCTGTAATTAACCTGTATGATCCTTAAACCGTCTTCACCGTTATCATTGATAATGCATGTATTGGGGCATCGCATATCCGCATCCGCCCACTCAAGGATTCTTTCCGAAGTCTGTGTATCTAAATTGTATTCATACAAAAATGAATCATTGATCACGTAATAAACATTGTCTTCTTTATGTATCCACGGAGTATAACTCTCCGGAGCATCCTTTAATTCATCCGTAAGTTTTCCCGTATTTACATCAATGATCTGTGAAATATTCCCTTTTCGTCCGAAATAACCGCTTGCGACGATCCTTCCGTCTTCAAGTTCAACCATGGAACTGGTAAAACCGTCTACCGAAACCTTATTCTTAAGATTTCCTTCCTGATCCAGTATATATATCTTGGAATCATCGGAAACCAATACATTGCCGGCTTTATCCCGTACAAAACATCCTACATAATCACTGTCACTTTTTATGGCTTTGGAAACATCGATCTCATTTAACACATTTCCCGATCCGTCGGTCTTTCGAATGATGTACGAGGACTCATCCTTTTTTTCGTCGTAAGACGATATCAAAAAAATAAATCCGTTTTCATCTTCATACCAGTTCTGAATGTAATCGTTCTCATTGACACAACTTTCAAGTGAAAGAACTTTATTTACCGAACCTCCGGAAATATTCTGCTCAGCTACATAAGAACTCGATTTGTCGTTTTTTTCGTCATATTCATGCATGATAAACCTGAGTATATCTCCGTTTATCTTGATATCGCCGCTTATATAATTATTCTTGGGCATCGGAATGGTATTTTCTTTTACCGTCCACATAAATCCGTCGTTTTCCATGATAGCGCTCTGATCGTTACCGCCCTGGCCGTTGGCACCCTGACCGTTACCGCCGTTTCCGTTTTTTCCGCAGGCTCCCAAAGTCAGCAGAAGAACGCCTGTCATTAACGCGGATAATAGTTTTAACACTTTCTTTTTCATTTTAAAACTCCCTTAAAATATTTTTCTTAACACAAGAACCATCTTACTAGGTAAAATTTAAAAAAACAAAGGCAAACCAATGAAAAATCATTTAGTTTGCCTTAAGAATTTATGAAGATAACTATGGAAACTCAAAAACCGCTTAGAAATAGTTTTTGGCTTCATTTATGTTCTTTACAAAAACCGGTTCGATACCGGTTATCTTTAAAAGAGAATCTGTCTTATTGGCATAAGGAAGCACACAGGTTTTAAAACCGAGTTTCTTCGCTTCCTTGATACGCTGCTCGGCAAGGCTTACGGCCCTTATCTCTCCGCTTAAGCCTACTTCTCCGAAAATAACGGTCTTTTCGTCTATCGGTTTATTCTTAAAAGAAGATATGATGGCTGCAACGGTTGCGAGGTCTGTTGCGGGTTCGTTTATCCTGATCCCGCCTGCGATATTGATATAGGCATCCTGATCGCCGATCGTAATGCCACCGCGCTTCTCGATCACTGCCATCAAAAGATTTACACGGTTATAATCCATTCCTGTGGCCTGACGCCTCGGCAGTCCGAACGCACTTTTACAAACAAGTGCCTGAATCTCGACCATTATGGGCCTTGTGCCCTCCATTGCACAGGTCACGACCGAACCCGACGCATCCTCGGCACGACCGCTTAACATGAACTCACTGGGATTGGGCACCTCTTTAAGGCCCTCTTCCCTCATTTCGAATACGCCTATCTCATCCGTGGAACCAAACCTGTTCTTTACACCGCGAAGAACCCTGTAGCTTGCATGTCTGTCGCCTTCGAAATAAAGAACGGTGTCCACCATGTGCTCAAGAACTTTAGGCCCGGCCACAGCCCCTTCTTTTGTAACATGACCGACTATAAATATCGATATCTCATTTGCTTTCGCGATCCGGAGCAAAAGCGATGTCGCCTCCCTGACCTGGGATACGCTGCCCGGAGCCGCGCTTACATCATCCCTGTACATTGTCTGAATGGAGTCGATTACAACAACATCGGGTTTTATATCTAGTATCGAAGTCTCTATATCGTCAAGATTAGTCTCACACAAAAGAAGCATATCCTTATAATCGCTTCCCAGCCTGTCGGCACGCATCTTGATCTGTCGAAGCGACTCTTCGCCCGATACGTAAAGTACTTTCTTATCGCTTAACGAAAGGTTTCTTGTAACCTGTAATAAAAGTGTGGACTTACCGATACCCGGATCTCCTCCGATGAGCACAAGCGAACCCTTTACGATACCGCCGCCCAGCACACGGTCAAGTTCGGGTAAACCTGTCGAAAAACGCTCCGCTTCATCGGCAGATACCTCTTTTAACAGTACAGGCTTATTGTTTAAAGTACTTGTTCTTTTGCTCCCTGCCTTATCACTCCTTACAGGTTCTTCCACAAAGGTGTTCCATTCCCTGCAGCCGGGGCACTGACCCATCCATTTGGATGATTCATAGCCGCAGGATGTGCAATAAAATACCGTTTTACTTTTTGGCATCTTTCGTTTCCTTCTTAACCGTAAATACGGCCTTCTTGTCCTTGACCCTGGCAATAACCTTATCACCCGGTCTTATGTTCTTTCTAAGAATATCCTCTGCCAGCGCATCTTCCACAAACGACTGGATCGCGCGCTTGATCGGACGGGCGCCCATCTTCATGTCGGCAAAGTTATCAACGATATAGTCCTTTAATTCTTTCGAGAAGGTCAAGTCTATATTCATCTGCTCCTTGCATCTCTTGATAAGATTTTTGGAAAGAAGCGTACAGATATCCGTAAGGTTCTTTTTATCAAGCTGATGGAACACGATGATCTCATCGATACGGTTTATAAATTCGGGCTTAAACATCTTTTTGACTTCATCGAGCACCGAATCCTTCATCTTAAGGTAATCCTTGGATGCATCCGACTTGGACGTAAATCCGAGATTCTTGGGATCGACTATTCTCTGTGCGCCCGCATTGCTGGTCATGATGATGATCGTGTTCTTGAAGTTGATCTTTCTGCCCTTTGAATCGGTTATATGACCGTCATCAAGCACCTGCAGAAGAATATTGAACACATCCGGATGAGCCTTCTCAACCTCATCGAAAAGAACAACACTGTACGGATTACGCCTTACCTTTTCCGAAAGCTGTCCGCCGTCATCAAAGCCCACATATCCGGGAGGAGAACCGATAAGTTTGGATACCGAATGGCTCTCCATATACTCCGACATATCAACTCTTATAAGCGCATTTTCAGAACCGAACATAGCCTCTGCCAGCGCCTTTGAAAGCTCGGTCTTACCCACACCTGTGGGACCGAGGAACAAAAATGACCCAATCGGTCGATTCGGATCCTGGAGACCTACTCTCTGCCTTCTCATCGCCTTTGCGATACTCTTGACGGCTTCTTCCTGACCTATTACACGCTTATGAAGCGTATCCTCAAGTTTCAAAAGCCTGTCGCTTTCTTTTTCCTGAAGTTTCTTGACCGGAACCTTTGTCCACATTGCTACTACATCGGCGATATTATTTTCATCAACCGTACATGTTGCCGCATTGACCGAGGAACGCTCACGCTTCTCTATTGCCGCGAGTTTTTTGAGAAGTGCTTCCTGCTTGCCTCTGAGTTCTACGGCCTGCGCAAATGCTTCGATCTTGACGCTTCGTGCTATCTGCTGCTCAATCTTGGCGATATCTTCGCGAAGTGTCGCGGTCTTATCGGGCTTTTCAAGGCTTTTAACCCTAGCGGCCGCACCGGCTTCATCCATAAGATCTATCGCCTTATCGGGAAGATAACGATCGTTTATGTACCTTGAAGAAAGTCTCACTGCTGCTTCAAGTGCGGCTTCCGTATATTTAACGCTGTGATGTTCTTCGTATTTGTGAGCTATACCCTTAAGTATCCTGATCGCTTCTTCTTCGGTAGGCTCGTTGACCTCAACAGGCTGGAAACGACGTTCCAAAGCTGCGTCTTTCTCTATATACTTACGGTATTCGGTCATCGTGGTGGCACCTATAAGCTGAAGCTCGCCTCTTGAAAGCGCCGGCTTTAACATATTTGCCGCATCAAGGCTTCCTTCGGAACCGCCGGTACCGATAAGCGTATGAAGCTCATCAAGGAAGAGAATGATATTTCCGTCATTTATAACTTCGTTAAGAAGCCTCTTCATCCTCTCTTCGAATTCACCTCTGTATTTCGTGCCTGCAACAAGGCCCGAAAGATCAAGCGTTAAGAGTTTTTTATTCTGAACGGTTTTCGGAACATCCCCGTTGACTATTCTGGTCGCTAAGCCTTCGACAACCGCCGTTTTACCTACACCGGGCTCACCCACAAGACACGGATTGTTCTTATTGCGTCTTGAAAGTATCTGGATCACTCTGGTGATCTCATCGTTTCGCCCGATCACGGGATCCAGTTTCCCTTCGCGTGCAAGTTCCGTAAGATCCTTTGAATACTGCTTTAAAATGGTGCCGTCTTTCTTGCCCCGCTTGCTCTTTTTAAGTTCTTCGCGGATAGTTGCATCATCAAGCCCCATTGATACAAGTGTATCCATGTAAAGTGCCTGAGGATTCTTTCTGAGGCCTATGAGTATCTGAACCGCACAGCTTGTGGTATCCTCAAGGATAGCAAGTAAAAGATGTTCCGTACCGATTGCATCGCTTTTATACTTGACCGCTAGTTCCTCCGCTCTCTCAATAAGCCTGTCGGTCTTCGGTGTAAATCCTGATCTGTCACGAAGCATCGTACCTTCTCCGCGAACTGTAAGATCCTTTATAAGTTCTATAACAGCATCAACGGTAATACCTGCACTTCTTAAGACATTTGCAGCCACACCCGTGTTTTCACCGATAAGACCGGCAAGGATATGCTCCCCGCCCACATAATAATGTCTCAACTGTTTGGATATCCTTGCAGCATAATCAAGGGCATCCTCAGCCTTTGACGTAAAAGGAAGTCTCATTATACTTCACCTCCGTATTCTTTAAGTATTTCATCTACTATAGTAATAAGTTCGTCTCTGGATATGCCTTTGCAACTGGCTCCGGCAATGGTAATGTTTAACTCTTTCTTTAATCGGTTTATGTCCAGGATATGATCACTGTCCACCGATACGACCGCGCCCCGCCGTCTGTCAACTTTTACAAACCCTTCATCCTTAAGAAGCGTATATGCTTTATTGACGGTATGCATATTAATGCCGATGTCCTCGGACATTTTTCTCACACTCGGAAGAGCTTCGCCCTCTATGATCCGTCCGGTCGCTATCCCTTCGATTATACGGTTCCGAAGCTGCATATAATAAGCTTCTTCACTGTCAAAATCAATCTCAATATACATAATGATCACTCGCTTTATAATAAAAGATCGTCCGCACATTTTGCGCAAACGACACAAAAACGGCTGTTATATAGAATATATAACAGCCGCATATGCATGTCAATTAAGCGAACATATATTTTATTAAATGTTTATTCTTCGTCAAGTTCGGAATCGATATTTAAGAAACCAAACTCCATGTCATCATCTTCGGTCACAAAATTTCTGGCCTTTGCCTTGTTGGGATAAGGTATTTCCTTGACCTGCTGCGAAGAACTTCCCGAAACCTTTGCAGGCTGTGCGGGATTCTCATCGGGCTTTATGATCGTGCCGTCCGGAAGCTTTATGCGTCCGTCGGAAAACTTAACCGAACCGTCAGCCTGTCTTGTTCCTACTACAGCTCTCTTTATGGTGCCGTCAGGCATTCTTACATGGCCGTCCGGAAGTATCTCGGCACCCTTTGTGGATTGCGAAGAAGATGCCAAAGAAGCTGATGCCGATGTGGCGGGTCTTCTGGTCGCCTCACTTTTCTCTGCTCCGACCGTCTCCATCCTGAAATCATTGCTTCTTGATGAAGAACTTTTTCCCGTTGAAGCCGTCTTCTGCGATGTGCGCGAATATGAAGAGGAAGAAGGCTTTGAATCATATTTGGGCTTTGAGATCGGCTCCTCTGTTTCATCATATCCGTAATACCAGCGGCGGAACATGATAAATGCAACAGCGCCTGCAGCAAGCAAAAGAACGATCACAACGATAAGTATTATATTTATGATCTTCTTCGACTTTATTTCTTTTTCGTAAGCCTCAGTCTTCTCTTTAAGGTCTTTCTTGGCTGAAAGAAGTTCTTTTACATCATTTCTGGTACCTTCGGTATAATCGTTTAAATACCAGACCGTATCGCCGTTTTCATCCTGATCGAAGGTAACTTCATAATCGTAATAAACCTTTTCGGGTTCAGGCTCGGGTTCGGGCTCCGGTTCGGGCTCCGGTTCGGGCTCCGGTTCAACTTTCTGTACAAGTTCTCCCGAAAGTGCTACAAAATCAGATCTTACATAACCGACGGTATCCGAATTGTAGGTCATGTAATACCAGTTATGCTGACCGTCATTAACATATCCGGTTACAACGATCATCATGTTCGGAGCAATGCTTCCGACTACCTCTGTCTGCGTGGAAGGACCCTTTCTGATATTAACGCTTGATGATATCTTGCCGTCCACAGGTTCCACTTCCACAAGTTCTGTCGGCTGTGTAGTAGTCGTTGTGGGCTCTACGGGAGTTACATCGGCGGAAACGGATGTTGTCGAAGTTGATGTACTTGTTGATGTAGTGGTGCCGGTCGACGTACTCGTTGACGTTTCCGTAGAAGTTGATGCGGGAACCGATCCCGATGTTGATACAAGATCGCTTCTTATGTATCCGTATGTCTTTGCATCGACCACTATCTTGTACCAGGTATTGCCTGCTGAATCGCTCGATGATGAGATGACCTCCACAACATCATTCTTCATTACGCTGGCTATGATATCTCCGGTGGAACTCGGTGAAGATCTAACGTATGCACCGTCCACAACTACCGTTGCCTTAGCGTTGTCGGCATATGCGCTTACGGGACTTATAAAAAACAAGATGCCCAATGCCAAAGCACACACCGCAGTTAATATTATTACTCTTATTTTTTTCATTGCATCCTCCTGTCCGAGCCGTAAATACGGTCTTAGAAATGCTATGCCTCGTCTATAGCTTTTCCTATGTCGGTACGCATGTATTTATTGTCAAAAGAAACCCATTCGGTTGCTTCATATGCCTTCCTGCGTGCTTCCTTAAGTGTGGGCGCCGTTGCGGTTATACCAAGCACTCTTCCGCCGTTCGTAAGAACCTTTCCGTCCTCCGAAAACTTCGAACCGGCATGGAAGCAATAATAATCTTCTTTATCTTCAAAAGCCTCAAGCCCTTTTATCTCAAAGCCTTTTTTATATTCAAGCGGATATCCGTCACTTGCAAGGATCACGCAAACAGCCGCATTATCATAAAATTCCACTGGAGTCTCACTTAACTTACCGTCTATGCATGCTTCCATAACGTCGATCACGTCACTCTTCATCCTTGTAAGCACGACCTGCGCTTCCGGATCCCCGAAACGCGCATTGAATTCAAGTACCCTGGGTCCTTTTTCCGTAAGCATAAGGCCAAAGAAGATAACACCTTTGAATTCTCTTCCCTCTTTAGCCATGGCATCAACAGTACGCTGATATATATTTTCTTTACAGAATTTATCCACTTCTTCCGTATAGAAAGGGCTCGGAGAAAAGTTTCCCATTCCGCCCGTATTAAGACCTTCATCATTGTCTTTTGCACGCTTATGATCCTGTGCCGAAGACATGGTCTTTATCGTCTTTCCGTCCACAAACGAAAGTACCGAAACCTCCCGACCGGTCATAAATTCTTCGATAACAAGCTTATTCCCGGCGTTGCCGAACTTTTTATCCAGCATTATCTCTTTAACACCGTCTTCGGCTTCTTTAAGGTTGTTGCAGATCAAAACACCCTTACCGAGCGCAAGTCCGTCTGCTTTAAGGACTATCGGCATCGGTGCGGTCTTTAGATAAGCAAGCGCATCATCCGCATTGTCAAATGTTTCATAAGCCGCCGTCGGAATATTGTACTTCTTCATAAGATCTTTGGAAAAAGCTTTGCTGCCTTCAAGTATCGCCGCATTCTTTCTCGGTCCGAATACTCTTAAACCTTTTTCCTCGAATACATCCACTATACCGCCCACAAGCGGATCGTCGGGACCGACTATCGTAAGATCGATCCTGTTTTCTTTTGCAAAATCAGCCAGACGTTCAAACTCCATAACGCCTATGTTAACGATCTTAGCAATCTTTGCTATGCCCGCATTTCCCGGAGCACAGTAAAGTTCGGAAACCTTTTTTGACTTTCTGACTGCTGTACAAATGGCGTGCTCTCTTCCGCCGCCACCGATCACAAGTACTTTCATACCCACATCTCCTTAACGTACTAACCTATCGAAATCTCTCCCGCGCAGATCCTGCTTATAACATCGGGAAGGATTATCCATTCCGCCTGTTCCATTACACGTCTTTGCAAGATCTCGGGTGTATCGCCGTCTTCCACATAAACAGCCTTTTGGGCAAGGATCTTGCCCGTATCTATACCTTCATCCACGAAGTGCACCGTTGCACCGGTTACCTTGACGCCCCGTGCAAGTACGGCCTCGTGAACTTTAAGTCCGTAATATCCCTTACCGCAAAACGAAGGGATAAGCGCGGGATGGATGTTTATGATCCTGTTTTTGAATGCCGATACCACGATTTCCGGTACATTTACCAAAAAACCCGCAAGCACTATAAGATCGGGATCGGCTTCTTTAAGCCCGCTTAACAGTGCCTCATTAAAAGTCTCTCTGTCGGGATATGACTTGGGTGATATGCAGACGGCTTCGACATTTCTTTCTTTTGCCCTTGTAAGTGCATATGCATTGGCATTGTTGCTTATGACCTTTACTATTTCACCGTTTTTGATGATCCCGCTGTCAATGGCTTTAAAGATCGCACCTAAGTTGGTACCTCCGCCCGATACGCATACGGCTATTCTCAACATATTTCAACACCTTTCTCTCCGGCCTTTGCAGTGCCGATAACAAAAGCATTCTCACCTGCTGCCTTTAATGCATCGATGGTAGCTTCTGCATCCGAAGGATCCACGCAGAGTACCATACCCACACCCATATTGAAGGTGTTATACATCATTTCTTCGGAAATATCGCCCTTTTTCGCGATCAATCTAAATATCTGAGGAACTTCATAAGAAGATTTCTTAACTTCTGCCACAATGCCTTCGGGAAGCATTCTCGGTATATTTTCATAAAAACCGCCGCCGGTTATATGACTGCAGCCCTTGATCCTTACACCTGCATCCTTAACACTCTTTAAGGCCTTCACATATATCCTTGTGGGAGCGATAAGTGCCTCACCGAGCGTGGTCCCGAGTTCTTCGTAATATGTATTAAGACTTTCCGTCGTCATTTCAAATACTTTTCTCACAAGAGAGAAACCGTTTGAATGAACACCCGAAGAAGCTATTCCCACAAGCGTATCGCCCGGCTTTATATCCGCACCCGTGATAAGATCTTTCTTTTCGACAACTCCTACGGAAAAACCGGCAAGATCGTATTCGTCTTCCGGCATAAGTCCCGGATGCTCGGCGGTCTCACCGCCCACAAGCGCACATCCCGCCTGAATACATCCTTCCGCAACACCTTTAACGATATTTGCTATCTTTTCCGGATAGTTCTTTCCGCAGGCTATATAGTCAAGGAAAAACAACGGTTCACCGCCGGCACAGGCAACATCGTTAACGCACATGGCTACCGCATCGATACCGATCGTATCATGTTTATCCAGCAAAAATGCAAGTTTGACTTTCGTACCGCATCCGTCGGTTCCCGACAAAAGAACGGGATCCTCCATGTTCTTGATCTTTTCAAGAGAAAACGCTCCGGAGAAGCCTCCTATGCCGCCCAAAACCTCCGGACGAAATGTTTTCTTTACATGCTCTTTCATAAGCTCTACGGAAGCGTAGCCCGCTTCAATATCGACACCGGCTTTTTTGTAATCCATTGTATGCTCCTTATTTTGTGTAATTTTTGTATCCTGTATTCTGAAGGGTCTCATCCTTTTTCTGCACACTCTTCTTTAAATTCTCCGAATATGCTTTAAGCTTATCCAAAAGAACGCTGTCCGATGTGGCAAGGATCTTTGCGGCAAGAAGACCGGCATTCTGTCCTCCGTTTATCGCAACGGTCGCAACCGGGATACCGCTTGGCATCTGCACGATGGAATAAAGTGAATCGCGGCCGCCGAGTGATGTCGTATGCATGGGAATACCGATGACCGGCATAGGGAAGATCGCAGCACACATTCCGGGAAGATGAGCCGCCATACCTGCACCCGCAATTATAACCTTAACTCCGCGCGCTTCGGCTGTCTTTGCATATTCAAAAAAGTCATCGGGCTCTCTGTGTGCGGATATTATGCGCATTTCATAAGAAATTCCAAGTTCTTCGAGCACGTCTGCCGCTTTTGCCATGACAGGCATATCGGAATCACTGCCCATAACTATAGATACAGTTGCCATATATATGTCCCTTTCATTGTTTTTCTACTATATTTAGTGTACTTGAATAAAGTGTCCCGTGCAATGTATGTTTTGCACTAAACGATCCTAAATTCCCGCATAAAGTATGGTGCTGATAAACAATAAATCCAAAATGTTAAGGCACAGGCCTATATATGCAAAAAGGTGAAATTTATCAACTTCCTGTTTGCCAACAACCCCGAGTATGATCCCGACCGCCGAAAACAGCGTACACAAAAATCCTGCCGCCCCGAATGATGTCGGCGCATTGCCTTTTAATCTGTAACTTAAGATTATCGATACTATAAGGCTTACAAGCACGATTATGCCAAGAACAAAAGAAAAAATACCTTTTTCGGAATGTTTTTTCTTGGAATATATTATCCTTCGCTTTTTCACGCCTTAGCTCCGTATTCTTCATAATATGCCCCGATCGCGGCATATATTTCATCCGTGATAACGACACGGCCGTTTACTTCGCGATTGTGAAGATATTCTTTGACTTCCGCCATAGATACGATGGCCGCAGTATCAAATCCGTAAAGGTCTTTGATCTCATCAAGCGCGGACTTTTCGCCTTTGCCGCGTTCACAACGATTTAAAGATACCATAAGCCCTTTGATCTCAACATCCGCCTGCGCCTTAATGATCGGAAACGTCTCCTCGATGGACTTGCCGGATGTGGTAACATCCTCGATTATCACTACCCTGTCACCGTCTTTAAGCTTGGATCCCAAAAGTATGCCGACATCTCCGTGATCCTTGACTTCTTTTCTGTTTGAACAGTACCTTATCTCTTTGCCGTAAAGCTTTGAAAAAGCTATAACGGTCGCAACCGAAAGCGGTATCCCCTTATATGCCGGTCCGAAAAGAACATCGAAATCGTCACCGAACCTGTCATGTATGGCTTTTGCATAATATTCTCCGAGCTTCATGAGCTGATAACCCGTAACATATGCCCCCGCATTCATAAAAAACGGTGACTTTCTTCCGCTCTTTAACGTAAAATCTCCAAACTTCAAAACGTCCGACTCGACCATGAAGTTAATAAACTCTTCTTTGTACTGTTCCACAATCTGTTCCTCCAATTATCTTTTAAACCACTATATATTGTACCATAACAGTATTTATTGGCAATACTTTTATCAAAATAAAGATAGCCGTTTCAGTCAAAATCCTTGTAGCTTTGAGAGCATATATCAAATGATTGACTTTGGGTCGCCGTTTTCATATAATTACACCAATGTTTAAGGCAAGCCGTTTCACGGCTCACACAATTATGGGGAAATTCTATGAACACAGTATTATTCGATCTTGACGGCACTCTTCTTCCGATGGATATGACCGAATTCACGGAAGGATATTTTAAATATCTTGCAAAAATGCTCGCTCCGCACGGTTATGAGCCGAAAGAACTCGTTAAAAACGTCTGGGGCGGAACCGCGGCCATGGTCAAAAACGACGGAAGCTGCATGAATGAGACCGCATTCTGGAATTACTTTACGGGCGTATACGGTGATAAATCACGTGAAGACATGCAAATATTCGACGAATTCTATGCAACGGAATTCAAGAACGCCAAACAGTTTTGCGGTTTTAATAAAATGGCTGCCGAGATCGTACACATGCTTAAAGAACGCGGTTACAGGGTTGCCCTTGCCACAAACCCGCTATTCCCGTCTACGGCAACCAGACAGCGTATCAACTGGGCAGGTCTTGAGCCCGATGAATTTGAATTGTATACCACATATGAAAATATAGGATACTGTAAGCCCAATCTTGATTACTACAGAGAAGTCATGCGGCGCTTAAATGTTGGGCCGGAAGATTGTCTCATGGTCGGAAATGATGTCGGCGAGGACATGGTAGCCGAAAAGCTCGGCATGAAAGTATTTTTACTTACCGATTGCATGATCAACAAATACAATGAAGATATAAACCAATGGCCTCACGGCAGCTTTGTTGACTTAAAGGCATATCTTGACAAAGAATACGAAACCCGGGAAACCGTTTAAACGGCCCCGGGTTTTCTTTTATTCCAGATATTTTTTTACAAGTTCTTTAACGAAAGAAGGCCTTTGGGTCAAAAAAACATTTATTGCTTCCATACTGTTTAAATAATGATCAAAGTCGGGTCCCCAGTCTCCTTCATCATATATTTCGTTTTCTTCAAGCCACTTTTGATAATACTCCTGTTCTTTTGACCTAAGTCCGTTAACTTCATCAAAATCCTTAAGTGCGGATGAACTCTCAAAAACATTATCCAAAAGATATTCGATCTTACCTTTTAAATAGGTCTTCAGTTCTTCTCTTTCGAGAAGATGCGTGATCAGTGAATTCGCATACGGAGACCCCGCATCAAAAAAAGCCGCAAAATTATCATAGGATGCAACAGAAAACTCATCCCAGCCCAAAGACCAGTCCATATCGTGAAGCAAAAACCGCCATCTTCCGTCAAATACGCCTTCCGAATACCTGTCCTCTTCTACGGGATAATATCTGAAACATTTCACATTATTGTCGGGCCAGTCAAAATTATTAACCACAAGATTGTATGCATAATAATCAAGGTAATTCTCAACGTCGATGAATTCACATACTTTTGAATAATTTTCGTCGTCCTTAAGATCCAGCTTGATAAGTTCATTGTACTTGGCGTTGAATTCATCTGTCGGCGCATCCGGCTCATCGGATATTTTTTCCAGTTCAGTGCCTTCTATGACCGCGAACTCACCCTTTGCCTTATCACCGTATTTTTCCTTGAAATATTCATCGCAATAATTTTCGTGAAGCCAGAGAAGACCATTATATCGTCCGTTTATATATAAAACAGCGGGAACGACTCCTTCGGCATCGATATAACCGGCTTTCCTTGCTTCGATCTGTAAAAATTCATCTCTGATATATGCAAAATTAAAATCATTTCCGAGATTTCTGAGCACAAGCCTTTTATATTCCGAAATATTCCCTTCCTCGTATTCTTTGGGAGTGTTGAACATATCCGTTGCAAACTTCTTTTGGGGATCATATTCTTTACGCGCATAGAATTTCATGGATTTTACAAAGGCATGCCTTGAAGCCCCGCCGTAAGGCCTTACCCCGCAATTCTGAGAAAGGATCACATTCCCTGCCTTATCGAACAGTTCCAGATGGATCGGTCTTTCCGACTCTTTTCCCCTTTTATCGACATTATCGCCAAAGAAAATCCCATCAGGTCCGTCCGTTAACTGTTCAGGAGCACCCGTAACACATACTACGGAAGTTGAAAAACGATTTTTCACCGAAGTCGAGATTATATAATTGTGTGTATACACTTCGGAAACGGTTCCGTCCGTATGAACTACCTGAGCGCGGATACAATAGCCCTTTGGATAATCATCGCCTTCAGGACGCAGTTCTATTTTCTTGTTATACTTTTCCGAATCATAAGAAGGGATATTTCCGTCAAACGTATAATAGATCGTGCCTTTTATTCCCTTATTCAACGATAATCTAAGTTTTATTGCGGACTCATAAAAACCGTCTCCGTACGAAAAGATAATTTCGTCTTGAGACGGTTCCGTGCTTCCGGCGCTTATGCCCGGAAAACTATTTTTCAATAAAAAAGCAACTGCTGCCAATACAACAATAAAAACCGGTATCAGAGCATATCGGAATGCTTTTGTTTTCAAAACAAACCCTCTGTTATATTGAATTATGTAAAAATACCGTTCAGATCGGCCTTCATATCAAGTACGGCCTGCCTTGCGGCATCCGCATAGCCACGCTCACCGAAAGATGAATACTTTTCCTGTTTATAGGCGGCGATTATTCCTCTGGAAGAATTGACTATGGCTCCGAGACCGTCCTCGTTAAAGAACGCTTTAAGGTCAGAGCCTTTTCCTCCCTGTGCGCCGTAACCGGGCACCAGAATATATGCTTTGGGCATAACCTTACGAAGAGCGGCGCCCATTTCCGGATATGTGGCACCCACAACGGCACCGACATAACTGTAGGAATCGCCCATAAGATCTTTTCCCCACTCATCAACCTTTTCTGCCACAAGCTCATATAATGGTTTACCGTCTATAAGCCTGTCCTGAAACTCTCCGCTTGAAGGATTGGATGTCTTTACAAGGACAAATATCCCCTTCTTCTCTTTTCGACATACATCCATAAACGGCTTAATGCCGTCATAGCCGAGATAAGGATTGACAGTTGCAAAATCTTCGTTAAAACCTTCATGAAATTCACCCCCAATTTCCACTGAAGAAAGATGTCCCACAGCATACGCTTCACTTGTGGAACCGATATCGCCTCTCTTGATATCGCCTATTACGGTTAACCCTTTTTCTTTGCAGTAATCCACGGTCTTTTTAAAAGCGATCACACCTTCGGGGCCGAACTGCTCATACATGGCGATCTGAGGCTTTACCGCAGGAACAAGATCGTACACCGCATCGACTATACCCTTATTATACTCTAAAACTGCTTCGGAAGCACCCTTTGCATTGGCTCCGAACTCTTTGAATTTCTCTTCTTGTATAAAAGAAGGAACGTACTTAAGCATTGGATCGAGTCCCACTACTATCGGTGCGTTTTTGGCCTTGATATCATTTATAAGCTTGTTTATCATGTTCTTCCTCTTTACATCATAAGAGGCGGTTTGGACCGCCCCTTATGAGATCTATATTAAACTAACACTCCCTTGCGGCTTTCAACGTATTTTTTGATATTAGATACGTTGACGTATTTGTTGGCCGCACCGTTTTCGATAACAACCAATGTGGGTGCCTGCATAACACCGTACTTTTCAACAAGTTCGGCGTTTTCTTCGGCGTCGATAAGAATATAATCCGTTCCCTGAAGGATCTCCTTTGCAAGCTTGCAGTTGGGACATGTCTTTGTGGTGAACAGATAACTCATATTCTTGGCAAGATCCGCATTAACCGTAACCTCATCGTCTTCCGATGAAATCTTGACAACCGTTGAAACCGGACGTTTAAGCGATGATCTTTCAAGATCGTATGTGGTACGGTTTACATACTCCTGCGCCTTACCGTCATTCCAGTTCTTGACAGGACGATAATAACCGGTTATACGGCTGTATACCTCGGTCTCCGCTCCGCAGATAGGACAGATCTTCTTCTCACCTGCGAGATATACGTGGTTCTTGCAGATTGAATATGTGGGCGAAAGCGTATAATACGGAAGTTTGTAATTATCGGCAATCGTCTTTACAAGGTTTGCGGCTGCCTTCCAGTCGGGAAGTTTCTCACCCAAAAATGCATGGAATACGGTTCCCGAAGTATAAAGCGTCTGCAGATCATCCTGAATATCAAGAGCATCGAAGATATCGCTCGTAAAATCAACAGGAAGATGTGAAGAGTTGGTGTAATAAGGAGTATCACCGGGCTTACCTGCCGTCTTGATGGCAGGCCATTTCTTCTTGTCATGCTTTGCAAGACGATATGTTGTACTCTCAGCGGGTGTTGCTTCAAGATTATATAAATCTCCGTACATTTCCTGATAATCGGAAAGACGGTTTCTCATGTGATTGAGTACTTCTTTTGTGAACTCCTGAGTCCTCTTATCGGTAAGGTCCGCGCGAAGCCAGTTTGCGTTAAGACCCACTTCATTCATGCCTATAAGACCGATCGTAGAGAAGTGATTATCAAAGGTTCCAAGGTATCTCTTTGTGTAAGGATAAAGCCCTTCATCGAGAAGTTTTGTGATAACTCCTCTCTTAACCTTTAACGATCTTGCGGCGATATCCATAAGACGATTGAGTCTCTTGTAAAAATCATCCTTATTGGCCGAAAGATATGCTATTCTCGGCATATTGATGGTTACTACGCCAACCGAACCGGTTGACTCACCCGAGCCGAAGAAACCGCCTGATTTTTTACGAAGTTCACGAAGATCAAGTCTTAAACGACAGCACATCGAACGGACATCGCTGGGCTCCATGTCGGAATTAACGTAATTGGAGAAGTAAGGAGTTCCGTACTTGGAAGTCATCTCAAAGAGAAGCTTGTTATTCTCAGTTTCAGCCCAGTCAAAATCTCTGGTTATCGAATATGTAGGAATGGGATACTGGAAGCCTCTGCCATTGGCATCGCCTTCGATCATGGTCTCAATAAAGGCCTTGTTGATCATGTCCATCTCTTTCTTACAATCCTTGTAGCAGAAATCCTGAGGCTTTCCGCCTACTATACACGGAAGCTCTGCGAGGTCGTTCGGTACCGTCCAATCAAGAGTTATATTCGAAAACGGTGCCTGTGTACCCCAACGGCTCGGGGTATTAACACCATAAACGAACGCTTCGATACATTTCTTAACTTCGGGATATGTTAAATTATCTGCCTTTACAAAAGGAGCAAGGTAGGTGTCAAACGATGAGAATGCCTGAGCTCCTGCCCATTCGTTCTGCATAATGCCGAGGAAATTGACCATCTGGTTACACAGAACCGACAAATGCTTTGCGGGTGCGGAAGTGATCTTTCCGGGTATACCGCCGAGTCCTTCGGTAATGAGCTGTTTAAGCGACCAACCTGCACAATAACCCGTTAACATGGACAGATCATGAATGTGGATATCGGCATTTCTGTGTGCTTCGGCTATTTCTTCATCATAGATCTCGCTGAGCCAGTAATTGGCGGTAACGGCACCGGAGTTTGAAAGGATAAGACCTCCGACCGAATATGTAACGGTGGAATTCTCCTTAACACGCCAGTCTTCTACCTTAACATAGCTGTTTACAACATCCTTGTAATCAAGAATAGTGGATTTCATGACGCGCATTTTTTCGCGCTGTTTACGATAAAGAATGTAGGCCTTTGCTACCTCCACGTAGCCGGTCTGCTCAAGAACTTTCTCGACACTGTCCTGAATATCTTCAACGTGAATCTGTCCGTCTTTGACTTTGCTTTGGAAATCGGCTGTCACGCGAAGGGCAAGCAAGTCAATTATATCGTTGCTGTATTCAATCTCCGTCGCAACAAATGCCTTCATGATGGCATCGCTGATCCTGGTGAGGGTAAAGTCAGACACTTCACCGTTTCTTTTTACAACCTGATACATTTTTAAAAATCTCCCTCCAAAATTTTGCGGAACACCCCATTTCCCGCGACTATATTTAGTGTAGCACCCCAATAAATTAAAGTCAATTGAAAAACACAACATATCGGAAAAATTTTGTTATGTGAACACAAAATATAGTGTACGAGTTGTTCAAAAAATAGAAACAAAAAGGGAAAAACCATGTTTTTCCCTTAAATACGACCACAATATATTGTTGTTGCCGTTATCTGGTGGACAGAAACTCAAGTTCACGTCTGGCGGCATCATCCTTGGGATATTTTTCAAGATATGCGGCAATTTTTTCTTTTGCAGTTGAGAAATCCAACATATATTCGTAAGCAATGGCTTCGTTGTATAACAGTTCCTGCTCCCACTCCGCATCATCAAGATTAAGTCCCGATGTGAACGCGGAAAGCGCCGCAGGATAATCTTCCATCTTAAGACGGCATACACCGAGCTGATTGTAAACCGCGGCATTGTTGCCCTTCTCGGAAAGATAAGTATTGTACAGGGTCGAGGCATAATTGTAATCATCTATGGCTTCATAGGTCTTTCCGAGTATAAGTATAGTATCGGGATCTGACATGTCTTTGCCTTTTTCAAGATAAACCCTTGCGTTTGAGTAATCCTTAAGATAGTAACAGATCCTGCCTTTATCGTAATCCGACATGGATTGTGCACCTTCAAGCGTAGCCTTAAGGTAATTCCTGCCCGCGTCTTCAAAACCCGCATCGCAAAGACAGAAATATATATCTATATAAGTATCGTAATTGCCGGGTTCTGCTTCCGTAACTTTCAGAAAGTCTTCTTCCGCGGAATTAAGATCGCCGAGTTTTAATTTTGAAAGTGCCCTGTAGTAATATGCATCCGTTTCCTTCGGTTTTAAGCTGACTATCGAATCAAATACCGAAATGGCGTCATTGTAATCGCCGTTTAAATAATATGAGTAACCGAGATAGTAATTAATATCGTAATCCTTAGCCTTTACTATTCCGCGGCTTTCCGAAAGAGCTTTTAAAAATGCTTCTATCGCACCCTGATAATTCTCTTCGTCAAGAGCCTGAATACCCTGCCGTCTGTAAACCTCTTTATAATCTTCTCTTCCCGAACACGCCGAGACGGAAAGCATCATACACAGTACCAGAAAAATAGAAATCCCTTTTCTCACGTCAGTACCTCATAACCGCATCTGCAAATAATACGAACACATTCAGTTTAGCATAACTGACAGTAATTTACACCCAATCTTTTTTAATTTTATCGTTTCGCACATAGACCTTGACTTTTCGTTGTGCTAACTTTTAATATGTAATTGAATTTTTCGCGGAGGAGACTAATCATGGGTGGATTTTTCGGCGTTGCCTCAAGAAAAGATTGTGTATTTGATCTGTTTTTCGGTGTTGATTACCATTCCCATCTCGGCACAAGGCGAGGCGGTATGTGTGTATGGGACAAAGAAAAGGGCTTTGACCGGGCTATTCACAACATAGAAAATTCTCCTTTCAGGACCAAGTTCGATCATGACTTCCAGGATATGCACGGTTCTCTCGGAATAGGCTGCATATCTGATTTCGAACCCCAGCCTCTTACGGTCCGTTCCCATCACGGTACATATGCCATTACAACTGTAAGTAAGATAAATAATGTGGAGGAACTTACCGCCAAGGTTTTCGAAAAAGGTCATTCTCACTTTCTTGAAATGAGCGGCGGCGAGATCAATTCCACCGAACTCGTGGCGGCACTTATCAATGAAAAAGAAAACATCATCGACGGCATCAGATACGCTCTCGAATCCATAGACGGTTCTCTTTCCTTGCTTTTAATGACTCCGAAAGGTATATACTGCGCAAGAGATATACTCGGAAGGACTCCCATTGTTATAGGGCACAAAGATGATGCTTTCTGCGCATCGTTTGAAGATTTCGCATATAAAAATTTAGGCTATGATACGTTAAAAGAACTCGGGCCCGGCGAGATAGGCGTTATAACGCCCGACAAGTACCAAATGCTTGTTGCACCCGGAAAGGACATGAAGATATGTACTTTCCTGTGGATATATTACGGCTACCCTTCAAGTTCATACGAGGGGATATCCGTTGAAAAGATGAGATATAACTGCGGCGAGAAAATGGCGGGAAGAGATAACGCAAAACCCGATGTTGTTGCGGGTGTTCCGGATTCCGGTCTTGCTCATGCGATCGGTTATGCCAATAAATCGGGCGTTCCTTTCTCAAGACCTTTTATAAAATATACTCCCACGTGGCCGCGTTCTTTTATGCCCACAATGCAGAGTCAGCGTAATCTTATCGCCAAGATGAAACTCATTGCCGTCGAAGATCTTATCAAAGATAAAAAGCTTCTTCTTATAGATGACTCCATAGTACGTGGAACGCAACTCAGGGAAACGACCGAATTCTTATACAAATCCGGTGCAAAAGAAGTGCATATCCGTCCCGCGTGTCCCCCGCTCTTATACGGTTGCAAGTATTTAAACTTCTCCCGTTCTTCATCGGAGATGGATCTTATCACAAGGCGTGTGATAGACAGACTTGAAAACGGAAATGTCACCGAAGAGAAACTTGAAAAGTACGCTGACCCGGAT